>BNJS01000863.1_pt1 | contig 71105 bp, 103 predicted proteins | sample 8540461 | NCBI WGS metagenome assembly BNJS01 (sample SAMD00202454, study PRJDB9452) | human saliva metagenome | isolation source: human saliva | place: Japan
GTATTTGCGGTGCTTTGAAGCAGTTTCCACTTTGTTTATCTCATTTCAATTACCTAATTATTAAAACGTAGTGTTTATGCGGGGTAAACTTTTTATATTATTTCCGTTGGTTACCCGTTGGTTACCTTTTCAAGTCTGTTAATTTGTCATATTGCTTTCATCCGAATAAAATTTTATATTGTTCATTTCGGCTTTTAAGTTTTTCCTTATCTGTCTTAATATAAAACTTGTTCGTAGTTTCAATGTTTTTCGTGTCCTAATATATCCGTTATGGCTGTCGTTGTTAATTGCTGTCGGCTCATTAGAGTGCTTAGGGTCTTTCGGCAATCGTGTGGCTTGTGGCTCATTCCTAGAGATTCCAATGTTTTGTAAAAATGTTCACGGAAAAAATTAATCCGTAACGGCTTATTTTTCTTTTTCCTTTTTTTCTTAAAAAAATCCAATTTTTGGTTGTATAGCAAATAATCTGTGGGGCTTTTTCTCATACAAGCCTTTTAATTAATTGGAAAAATATCCTTGTGTATCGGTATTTGTCGGTGTTTTTCCTTTCTCTGTCTTGTTCCCGCCATTTATGAAGCCTTGCAATAGGTCAACGTTTTCTTTTTTTAGCCCAGCAAGTTCCCCAATCCTCATTCCTGTGTAAATCATAATTAGAATATAGTCAACCCATTGTGTGCTAATATTATTCCATAGTTTCTGTATTTCATAACTGCTAAATATATTTTTTTCCTTTTGTACTGATTTCTTAGGTATTTTGATGTACTTGGCTCTATTTACGGTTATTATTTCAAGTTCCATTCCATAGTTAAATAACGTTGTTAAAAAGTTCTTCGTTATTTGCTTTGTCGCTGAACTTGTATTCAAGTTGTTTATAGCCTGTTGCATTTGCGGGCCTTTTATTTCCCTGAATACTAGGCTATGTAACGGCTCACATCTTTTGTAACTGTTCTTATAACTTTCAAGGGTTGCTTTTTTTACCATTTCCCTTTGGTTGCTGATAAACAGTTTATACAGTTCGCTAAATATAATCTTGCTGTTGTCTATCTCATAAGGATTTACCAAATAATTATTTAATATTTCCTGTGCCTCTGTCCTTGTCGCATACATTCCAAGCGATTTTCGTTTCCCTGTGACTGGATCGGTAACCCTTACCCAATACGGCTTGTTTTTCTTTGTCTTTGTTACACTCCCTTGCCTATTTGCTTTCTTTTTTTCTTTTTCATATTTCCCACCAATCCAAAAAAATCTAACTAATTAGGCACTACTTGCCTTTTGTATTTTAATATCATTCTTTTAATAAATCAATATATTTTTTTATCACTTGTAATATCTTATGTTTATTTTTTTATTTGAATATCCCTGAAGTCGTAAAAAGCCTTTTTTTCTTTCGTTTATCATTTCAAAAAAAGGCCCTTATTTCCATATCATTTAGTTTCATTATACGCTTTTTTTGTTTACTATCGTTATGTACTTTAATACTGTATCAATATCTTTTTCAGTATCTTTCACTATTTTTACATCAATAGCATTTGTTATGGTTTCCTTTTTCCATTTTTTCCAAGTCTTTTCTAGTTTGTCTATCTCTTTTTTTCTGATCCAATGTTCTTTAAAGTCCTCTTTAACTGCTAACAATAAATGTACGTGTGGCAATAATCGCTTTGAATATTTGTTGTACGATATTTCAACTATCTTTATATACCCCAACATTATCGCTTGTATGCTCTTTTTTCTCACAATCCGTGCCACTATGCTATTATTTTCCCCAACTTCATCACTTAGTTTTGTTAAATCTCCTATTTCCCTGCCGTTAAATGTCATCAATATATAGCGGATTCCATTTTGTTTGGCTACCTTTTCTTTTAATTTTAAATATGTCTTATATTTTCTGTTTTCCCTGCATAATGGACACGTTTGCCGTTTACATCTCGTAACATAATTTATTTCCCCTGAACCGTATAAAAGTTCATTGTTTATACATTCCATTATTTCATCAACTTCATTTGTTTTTTTCTGTATTCTTCTATGATTTCTAATATCTCTATTATCCTATCTGTTTCAGCTTCTGTATATCTATAACGCTTAGGATAATTCCCTTTTTCCATTCTTTTCACTTCCTACCCAATTTTTTTATCAAAATGTTAAATTTGTCGTGCATTCTCGCAATCTTTTTTTCCCTAATAAATTACCTCTTATTTTTTTCAACAATAAAAACATCAACATCATCATCTTTTTATTAGCCTTTTCCTTAGAATTATATAGTTTATTTCATATTTAAAGCCTTTATTTATGCTATATAGGCTATATCTTTGAATGAAAAATGATTAAAAAAATGTAAAAATTCAATCCCATTATAACTATATAAAGAAAAACAAAAAAATTTTTACCCAATTCTATTTATATATTTTTTTATTTAATATTTTATTAATCTTACATTTTTTAGTTCGTTATGGTATCTAATCTTACATTTTCATATACTTCCTTTTATTCAAAAAAATTATAAAATTTGTTATGGTATTTAATATTACATTTTTTTATTTGTTATCATTTTTAAAAAAATAGGGGCTTTTTTTATTGTTTTTAATTGCTGTGATATGGTATAATTGATATGTAAAATTACACACCAATCTTATTAGAATCGCTTGCTATAACTCCCCCTACGTTGTTATAACAAGCCATTTTTTTATTTTTTTCATTCTTTTTTTCTTTGGCTTAAATACCTGCGAAGTGCTTCCACGGTTTATTACACCGCATTTTTTTACACTTTGTAACATAATATTTACAATCGCTTTCAATTCCAAATAAAAATGCTCCGCAGTGCTTACAATGTACTTCTTGCACCTCTATTCACCCCCGTTATACTATGATAATTTTTCTCCATTGTCTCCGTTGTCCTCATCAAATATTTTCATAATTGCATTACTTTCGTTTATTACCGCTTCTAATGCTTTCCAGTCCAATGCAACATCTAATAAATCGGTTATTTTGTCCACTAATTGATTTCTTTGGCTGTGTGATATAGGTAGACTGCATATATACTCTGATACATTATTAGCCCGTGCTTTCCATTCTTTAATCTTTTCTGCCTTTTTCTTTTCTCTGTCCTGATTAATTGCCAATGTAACTTCTTTTAATATTTCAAATTCTATCATTTTTCATTTCTCCAATCCTGCTTTAATTGTATGATGCCGCCGTTATCTTGATACCTAGTTCCATTAGTTCGTAAACACTTCTTAAATGCCGTTCATATAGCCTATAATCATCTATTTCCTCGTTAAGTTTATCTAATACAGCTTGTATATCCTCGTTGTAATTTTTATGATCCATTATTCTTTTAACACTTCTTTTTAACGTTTTGCATATTCTTTTTCTACCATTTTCATCACTCCCTATCTTCCTATCTGTTGGTATTCCTAATTTGATTAGCATTTGCTCCATTTGTTCTAAAGTTAATTTTTTTAAATCCTTCAATTATAACTTTCGCTCTTTTTATTACTATTCATAACTATTTTTCCCCCTTATTTTTCTGAATATTCCAAACTCCATACAGGCCCATTGTCTACACTTTCAATCTTTTGCAATGCCTTTAACAGCACTTTGGCTTTGGTTTCTGTACGTTCTCTAACTTCCTGATATATAAGTGTAAATGGTATTTGTTCGTTTATACATTCGTTTATAACAGCACTCATTATTAATTCAACTTGCTGTAATATTCCTAGTTGTCCTTGTGTCAATTCATCTCTTTTAAGCCCTTTCGGTATTCCTGCTATATCTCTGGCTAAATTTGTATAATGGATATAGTGAAACTTTTGTTTAGGTTTGCTTACCTTGCCGTAATATAAAAGGGCCTTTATATTCAACGTTTCAATGTTCCTAGTCGCTTTAGCCAATTCCCTTGCCTGAAGCCTTGTAAGTTCCTCTAATTGTCTGTTTTGGTTCTCTAGGTAGTCTATATATCCAATTACGGCTTTTCTCACATATTTGCTTTCCCTCATTAGCACTTGTTTGGCTTGATTAAGGGCTAATACAAACATTTCGTTTTCTTTTCCGCTTTTATCTTTGTATTTACTCACGTAAATTTTAACGTTAGTGATTTTTTTATTTACTGATAATAATTTTTGCTGTGAAGCCTCCAAAATATTTTGGACACCTGTTTTTTTCATTATTACTTTCTAAGTTTTCACTAAGCAAAAATATTTTTGCCCAGTGATTTCGTTTTTCAAATTCATCTCTTATCACATTTTAAAAAAAACTTTTTATGTTTTTAATTTAACTGCTTTCCCTTTTTTCTTTCAGCTTCAGTTAATGTTCCAGCCTTTTGCCTTTTTCCAAATATTCCTTTTCCCTTAACTCATTGATTTTTCTTTAATAATTCTAGACTTGTTATCGTTTTGTTTTTTTCTGGATCGCTTTCATTTTCATTCACTCCTATTTCTATATTTTTCTAGTTCTATTAATTCCATTTCAGGTATTTCCAATAGTTCTGCTTCTAGTATTTCTAATAACTCTATTTTTTTATCCCCTCATTTTTCATATTTTTCTATTTTAGCCACTTGTTTCCCTAGTTCAAAAAAACGTATCTTGAACGTCATTAATCAAATGTACCAATAAATCACTTGCCTTTTTTTATTGCTTTCTAGTTCATTGAAAATGATGTCCATTTTTTTCTTTGTTCTCTATTTCAAATTTATAATTAGCCCATTCTATTATGCTTTCTTCCATTGATTCTTCTCTTACTTTCATTTCTTTCATTTAATCCGCTCTCCTTAATTCAATTTATCCAATCTTTCTTTTATTGCTTTTTTTCTTCCTCTGTAAATATATCAATTGCAATTATACTCTCACGTATAACATTCTCAATATCCATATTACTGATGTTTTTCCCTGTATACTTTTTTTGTAGATGTTCCTTGGTTATTATTTCTTCTCTCGCTATCTGTATAGCTGTAAATAGTTCAATTAATTTTTTTCTTTTTATTTTTTTCATTTTTTTAACAAGGTTTATGCTCTCGCATTCCGCATATCTCTTTTTGCCATATTTCCTCTCTTATCTCATCTGCCTTGTCGCCTAAAATTTCTTCCCTTATTTTCTTTTCCAATTATTTCACTCCCTTAATCATTCTTTTTATTCTGTTAATCATTTTATTTCGGGCCTTTTTCCCTTGCTTTGTCGCTATTTTTGTTTACCATTTCCAATGCTTCAAATTTGTGTTTCATTTTCCACCACTCCATTTCAATATTTAAATTTAACCGTTCTGTATTATGTAGCACCGTTCACGTTGTATCTTAAAATTATTAAGCCCATCGCTTAACCTACAATCAAATATTAGTGTATTTTTCTTATTGCCTGAAGTATATTGAATATGCCTATTTATTTGCTTTTTTTGATATGTGTTATAATTGCTTATTCTAAAATTTAGGTATAAAAAAATACTACAAAACTCTTTTTTTGCATTTTTTGCGAAGTTTGTAGTATAATCTATTTGCGAGATAGTATTATACTACAAGCCTTATATGACTTAATAGGTTGTATAGGGCTTTTTTTATGCCTTTTCAATAATTATCTTTTGGTTTTCGGTATCATAAATGATTTTTAACTTCCCTATTATCCTCATTTATTCCAAATTCCTTTAAAAGCGGTATGGATAAATTGACTTTACAGCCTTTACCTGTTCCCATTTTTTTATAAAAAGATATTTTTGGCTTTTCTTTCGGTTTTCATATCCCTTTTTCCTCTCTATTAAGTTCTAATATATTATATAACATTAGTACTTAATTGTCAAGTTATAATTTAAATTTTTTTATAAATTATACTACAAACTTCACAAAAATTTATTTGACTGTAATTGTCCGTTACCTGTTTATAGCAGGCCCGCTCAAGCCAAAAATGGCTTCATTTCCTGTATCATTCCGACACCGTAACTTTCCATTTTCGGATCAATCCAATAACAATGGTTCATCTTTTCCTAGCCCTGTATTTTGATTGATTCCGTCCATTACAATTCTTACACTTTCAGGAAATAACGTTGTTACTACGTTCAACAAGTCTTTACCGTAGTTATTGGCTAGTGCATATTTAAGCACGCTTTTAAATCTGTCCTTTGCCCTTACTGTCTTGTTGTAGTTAGTCATTCTAGTCTTTAAGTCAATGTGATAACGTTCTTTAAACACTCTATAAACTTCATTATATTTTGCCCCATAGTTCCCGCCATTTGCCCTTATAATTCTGTTTATAATGTCCTCTAACTGATACGGCTCTAGTTCTCCGTTTAGCCCCTTTATTATTTCACATTGGGCCTTGTTTTTCATTTCTCAATCTTTCGTTTTCAAGTTCTGTTTCAAGTGCCATTTTTAAGACTTCTATTTTAGTTAGTTGTTTAGGCTGCAATGTCGCTTTTCCTGTTTTTATTGCAAAATATATTAAAATCATTTCCCTTTGTATATTCCAACTGTACTCATCTTTTAGAAGTTTGTTTAATGCCAAATATCCTATTTGAGTAAATAAGTATATTTCTTTTGTATTATTTGGTATAAAATCCTAAGTGTTAAAATTGCACTCAGAAAAAGTATTCCTGTCAATAGTAAAATAATCTGTATTTTCAATAAATTTATCTTTGTTGCTTCTGAAAAGCCTATTTATTTCTTTAGGCTCTCTTTTATGGATTTTTCCCAATATCCCAAGTTGTTACAATTTTCTGATTTTTTTCCAATATTTTTTTCCTCTATTTCAACTCCGTTTATAATCATTTTTTTACCATTTACCATTGTTTTTTTATTTCATTTTTTTCATTTCTCACCGCTCCTATTCATTTATAAATATTTCAACAACTTCATCATTAGTTAGATCCAAATAATCTTTAACCTTTTTTTCACTTCAGGTAAACTAAATCTTAATAGCCCATTTACCTTTTTTTACTTACACTAACCTTGGATAATCCCAATGCTTTGGCTAAATCCTTTTGTGTCTTTTTTCTTTCAATGATAATTTTGATTTTAAGATGTTCTTTTGTATCATTTCCCTTGCCCCCTTATTCGTTTATAAAGATTTCTACTACTTCATCATTGGTTAAATTAAAGATTTTTTTATTCTAGCAATTTCTTTATCTTTAAAACCTTTTCCATTGATTTTTATTTGTAAACGCTGTTTTTTTGATAATCCTATAACCTTTGAAAAAAATTATCATAATTGAAACTGTATTCTTTCAATTTTTCCCTTTAATTTGTTGTTTACCATTTTTTTACCACACTCCTAAAAGTAATATTTTTATGTTACCTAATTTTTAAATAATAGTAACATATATTGTTACTTTTAGTCAATATTTTTTTATAAAAAAATATAAAAAGTTGCTTTTTTTGTTACTTTTTGATATTATATTATTAGAAAATTAATAATTAAATATGGAGAAAAAAATGGAAAAAGAAATTAATGATTTTTAAGCATTTGGGGGAAGTTGTTAAATTTTTTTAAGAAAAATCTAAAAAAATGACACAAATAGAATTAGCGAAAAAAATTAAATAAAAACCCCATACACTATAAAAAGATATGAAAAAAACGGAAAAAAATTCCTTTGGAAGTAGTTAAGGAAATTTTTTTAATATTTGAGGTTTCTAAAACATCAGCAGACTTTCTTTTTTATTTCTAACGCATTTTTTTAGATTATAGAGCTTTAACTGAAACCGAAAGGCAAGAAGTAGTAAAGATTTTAAAGGCTGGAGTAGACGAAATGACGGAAGAAGAAGAATTTGAAAAAAAGGTTTTTGAAATATTAGTAAACCTTTCACATTTTAATAGATTTTCAGTTTACAAAGAAGATGAATATGTTATTGTAAGGATAGCGGATTATGATTTTTAACGAATATTTTTAAGGTAAAAAAAAGTGATGTAGGTAGAATAGCAGAATTTCTTAATGAAAATATAACAAATACATTACAAAGCTATTTTGTATATTTTTGAAAGCTCTTGTAAATATTGAAGAAAAGAAAAAAATTAAAACAAAGTCTGAGAAAGATGAGAACGGTTATATTATTTTAAAACCCGATAAATCTCAAAAGGATTCCGATTAATTCGTTACCTTAAATTCAGGTGGCAAAAACTTCTGCCATCTCAAAATGACTGAACGAATCTGTACACTCATAGCGAACGAATTGTTAGGGGGTAGTTAAAAGCGACACCCTTTGAAGTGAATAGATAAAATCTACTGTGTTGGCTTTTGTTAGCCAGTATATAAAATTTATATATCAGATAACGGGCTATGTTAAACTTAGGTCGTGAATAATTATTGAATACAGCCAATAGGGATAAACTCCCCTTTGGTTGTTTTTATTTCTCCGCTTGTGGGGAAAATTAAGATAACGGAAGTTTCTGTTTTCGGATCAGGCAATAACTATTCGCCATTAGTGGCGAAAATAATTTTATACCAACATTTCCCTTATAACTTTTTTCAGGATAAATAAGTGATAACCCTGATACGAAAATTTTTCGTACCGTGGTACGTGCCATAAATCAATTTTTGGTTTCCTAATTTTGGGAAACTAATCATAATCTCCTTATATAAGCCAAATACAAGCCCATACAGGCTTTCCATTCAATTCTTTAATATTTTCCTGCTTAACTCATTTATCATACGTGTGGCTTATCTATGTGGCTCTAATAGCATTGTAAACTTAGCAATACTTAAATTTATAAGGGCCTTTTCTCCTTAAAGCCCGAATAGGGGGCTGAATATTAAAAAAATAAAAACATTTTTTTAATGTTACTAGAAATTAAATTGTTGGCTTTTTGTTAAGTTTTTTTATATCCGTACTTCCTAAATCTAACTTAGGGCTTTTTATTTTTTTATACCCTAATTCAAGTTTAGTGTTTCCAGCAAGTTAAAAATTAGTATTTTTTTAGTAAAAAAATATACTGGTTCTCATTTTTTTAACTTCTCAATTTATTCTTAAAAACGTTCTCTATTGGGTCTATGACTTCACTCACGTTCGATAATTTACTTTTTTTGGTATAAAAATATATCTAGGGTATTCAATGTTCTTAAATCACTTATAAATTATCACTAATTAGTGATATTTTTCAGATATTCGGGTTTTTATAGGCTTTTTGTAATAGGCTCATTTGTTATTAGTTTTTTTGACTAACGGCTATTACTTAAATTTCAGTAACAGCTCCAGCATTCTTCATTTTGAATAGGTCTGCTGAAATTTCAGCCAACCAAAAATATGATAACTTAAATTTAAGGCGTCGTATTTATGCCGTAATTTGTAGTATTTTTTTACTTGTTGGATCTAATACGGAAATTTTTCCGCACCAGATTTTATAATTTGACTCCATAATTTTTTTGGAGTGAAATTTTTTACAATTTACATTTCAACATTCATTCTTAAAATCAATTCTAAAGGCACTAATATTCCGCTCACGTTCGTTTGTAAACTTTTTGATATAAAACTATGGCTAAGGTATAAAATCTTCTCAAATCGCTTTTAAATTTAATGATAGTTTCCGCCATTCGTGTTTTTTTATGTTCCCGTTAGAATTGTTTGTACGCTCTTAAAATAAGGTATGTAGCGATATTTTTTTCCAATAAAAAAAGCGGAACGGAAATAAAAATTAAAAAAACTATATACATATTTTTTTCTGGGGCTTCGAACCCACTCGCCTTGTAAAAGTTTTTCTGGAAGTACCTTTTTAGGATTTTTATTTTTTTAAAAAAATCGCAGTTAATTCAATAACTACGATTTAAGTTAATAGGTCCATTATTCTTTTTTCTTTATTGCCTTTGTCTTTATTTCTTAACCCTAATGAAACGGCTAACATTCCAATAGCCCCAATCATAGAGGTATAACCCTCAAGGCTTTTGCCTATGCTTAAAAGATATATACCGCCAATTATAGCCGATAAAACAGCAATACCGCCAATTATCTGCCCTAGGATTTTTGAAACTATTGCACCATTTACAAGTTTTTCTTGATTTCTTTGAAACGTTTGCGATTCCTGCATTTCTATCTTTTTGCCTGTTTTTTTCTGTTGCTGTTCTGCCATTGCCACAATCCTGCTGGCTAACCCCTTTTCAATATTTTCGTATCCTTGTAATTCCTGATAAGTGGGTATCGGTGCTGAACGTATAGAGACACTTTGGATCTGTGTTTCTGTTTTGTGATTTTTAGGGGCTTTTGCTATTTGCTTTTTATTTCTTTTTACCATTCTATTTACCTACTTTTTTTGACACTTGCTATATTCTTTTCATTGCACTTCTTATATCATTTCCAACTTTTTTTCCCAATCCGATTTTTAATGCTTTTATAATCATCTTTTTTTCAAAATTAGAATTTCTTTTTCAACGATATTTCAGGCTGATAAACTATGTCCGCTATTCCTTCAATAAAGGCTTTTTAAATTACTGTTCATAATCTCCTCCCTAATTTTGATATAATTTATTTTACCTTTTTTTATTTTTAAAAGTGCAACAAAAAAATTTAATTTTTTTAAACAATATGGATTATAAATATTACAAAAATGTTTATTTTAACTTTAAGTCAATAAAAAAAGCCAATTTTTCATAGCAGGCCCATTATTATTCTAGTATTTAATTTTATTCGTTCGTTCGCTTTTTTTAACGTTCGCTATGTCATTTTGTGTCATCGCTAATCATCATTCGCACTATTCTCTAACTATTATATTCATTGCCTTTTAAAAATACTTTTTTTAATGTTCTAACGTTCGTCTCGCTTTTTGGTGCAATTTGTCTCAAAAAGTCTCATTTTTTTCCACGTTTTTTTCCATTAAATTTTATTTTTTTGATTACCACTTCCAACGCTTATCAATCCTGCTTTTTGCTTACTGTTTGCACCAGTTTTTCTTTTTGGTGCAAATTCTATTTAATTGGTGCATTTACTGAAAAAAATTGCAATCCATTTTATTTTTTTGGTTGTCATCTCTAACCATTGTATTTATTATATTTATTATATTTTGCAAACCGTTAGAACTGGTTGTATTTTTGGTTCTAACTGGTTGCATTTTTAAATATTTATTTGGAGTAGTGCTAACAAATATCACTACTATGCTTTTGGATTGGTAATATTATTATACCATATTTTCTTTTAAGTTTTGAATCGCTTTATCAAATAAAAAAAGACTATCCGTTTTTTGGATAATCTTTATATTAGTTAGATTTTTCTTTTTAGAGTTGCAATGTAGTGATATTTTTTTGACACTCGCAACCCCCATAAATAGCGGATTTATTTTTTTACTTTTTTTCCGTTGGTTACCCGTTGGTTACCTTTTTGAATTTTAACCCCTATAAACATTGGCTTTTTCGTTAAAAAAAGTAGTTTTTTTCTTCAAAACTCCTTTTTAAATACGTCATCACAAGGGTGGCGTATTTTTTTACATATCTATCATGAAACCAAATAATACAGTATTTTTGAGATAATTTTTTTCTTATGAGAGTTAATAAGTACTAATTTTTTTATTATTCTAAATTTTTGTAAAAATAATCATTATCCCTACGTTATATGGCATTCACGATGACCCTATATAGTCTTATTATGAACAGTTTTTAAACGTTAAAAAGAGCATTATCTTGAATAAAAATTTTTTTCATTGCAAGATTATTTGTTTTTGCTCTGTTTAGTCGCCTGAAATTTCGGGTGACAAGCAGCTGTTATCAGTAAAAAAATTTAAATGAGTTTGTTTTTGTCTTGCTTTTGTGATTTAAATAAGAAATTTTTTTAAAGAAATTAAAAAAACTTATAAAAAAATTAGTTGGATATATGATATAATATGTGTAACAATAAGAAAAGTTTTTTTAGGAGAAAAAAATTGTTAAAAAAATAGGAATTGTTGCTGAATATAATCCGTTTCACAACGGTCATTTGTATCAAATCAGGAAAATTAGGGAAATATTTGGTAAAGATGTCTTTATTGCTGTTGTAGTAAGTGGAGATTTTGTTCAGCGGGGAGAAATTTCGTTTTTGGATAAATGGGAAAAAACGCAGGTTAATTTAGAGTATGGAGTTAATTTAGTTGCAGAACTTCCACTTTACTATTCGATTCAAAATGCTGAGATTTTTTCAAAGATGGCGACACGAATTTTGGATTATTTAGGAATGGATATTCAGGTTTTTGGAGCAGAGGAAGAAAATATTGAGATTTTGCAAAAGGTGCTTGATTTGCAGAAAAGTCAGGATTACAAGGACAAACTTATGGGATATATGAAAAAAGGCAATAGTTACAGCACTTCTCAAAGATTGGCATTGAAGGAATATGAGTTGGATGGAATTGTGAAGTCGAATAATATTTTGGCTTTGGAATATATACGTGAGATTGAGAAAAGTAATCTTGGAATAAAGCCGTTTATTGTAAAAAGGGAAATTTCAGAATATAATGAAGAAAAAGTTGAAAAAGAGAGGAAAGAGTTTGCCAGTGCTTCGTTTTTTTGCGGAATGAACTGGAAAAAAATTTTTGGAAGAATTTTTGTAGCGATAAAAAAATTTAAAATCAAAAAAACTTATTTTTGGAAAAAAACTGGAAAAAAATTCAGAAATTTGTGCCAGAAAAAAATCTTTTGAAATAATTCTTGAAAAATTTAGAATTTAAAATAAAAAAATGGAATTAATTTTCAAAAAAACTAAAGGAAGAAATCTTTAAAAATCATAAAATATAAGATTTTGACTGAAAAAAAGAAAAAAATAATGGAAATTTATGACATTAATTGTGAAATTTATGCTAGAATATATAGGGGAGCGGTAATTTCAAAAAAATTATAGGAATTTTTTTGGAAAATACGAAGTCAAGAAACTTGTCAAATAGGCGTGTGGAGCGGATTATTTTTAAATATTTTTGCTAAACATAAAGGCTGAAATGATGGATTTTGAGATAAATTATGTCAGAATTTTTGGGATTTGATAAAAAAAGGGACAGAAATATTTGAAAAAAATTCGAGAAAAATAATAATTTTGAAGATAGCGATCGGAAAAAAATGATTTTGAGAAAAAAATATTTTTTTGTAAATTGGAAGGATATTGAAAAAAATTTGGAAAGTTTTTTTGAAAAATAATGAAAAATATGGAAAATTCAAAAAAATTTAAAAAAATTCAGAAAATAAAAAAATATAGGAAAAAAAGAAAATATAAAAAAATTTTTAAAATTCAAGAAAAATTTTTTTGAAAAAAATAAAAAAATTGAAAAAAATGGATTTCTGTTAAAAAGAATTATTTTTGGGAGAAAAAAAGAAAAAAATTGAATCCAATTGTTTATTTAAATAATTAAAATTAAAAATATAGGCAATTGTAAAAAGTAAAATTTCTAAAAATTAAGTAATAATAATATTTATAACAGTAAGGGTCAAAAAAATCCCTGTTAAAAAAATTAATAAAAAAAATGAAAAAAATATTGTTTGATGAGATTTTATAAACTTTTTATAAATATCTAAAAAAATTAAAAGTAGAATGGGAGTGAATTATGGGAACGGAGTTGTTAATAGCAGTTAATGTGCTGTTTATGATATTTTTTTCTTTGTGATTGCGTATTTGTCAATAAGGTATTTTTATTAATCAAATTGAGAAGTATCCGAGAATTACATTTGAAGAGGTGTATAATAGTAAAAAGTTAAGACAGAAGTATAATATTGAGAATAATAAGGCAAATCCTTATGATTACGGGTACAATTTTAAGGAAATTGAGTATAAATCGGGGAAAATTCAGCTTTATGGATGGCTTATTGAAAATAAGGATGCTATGAAGACTATGATTATTTCTCATGGACGTGGTGTGAATAGACTGGCGGCATTGCAGTATTTAGGGATGTTTAAGGATATTGGGCTTGATAAGGAGTATAATTTTTTTATTCCAGATTTGAGAAATTCTGGAAAGTCTGATGTGGCTAGAACTAAGATGGGATATTGTTTTGGGCAGGATATTTTTCATACTATGGAAATGTTAAAAGAAAGATTTGGAAAGAATAATTTTACGTTGTATGGATTTTCACAAGGGGGAATGGGATCTGCCATTGCTTCTAAAATGTATGTAAAGGCACTTAGAAAAAAAGGGATAGTTATTGAGAAATTAATATTGGACAGTTCAATTTCAAATATAAGAAAGAGAATCAAGGAAGATGCCAAAAAACGTCGTGTTCCAAAATTTATTGTAAGCGTTATTGTGAGAATCTTTAATTTTAGAGTTGGAAGTCATCTTGATAAATTAAAGCTGTCGTATTTGCTAAAAAGAATACCGACTTTAATTATTCAGTCTAAAAATGACAAAGCGACAACTTACGGAATGCTTATGGAAGAATATAATGAATTGGCGCAAAATGAACATATTAGATTAAAAGTTTTTGAAAAGGGTTCACATACTAGAATTTATGCTGATCCTGATTGTAAGGATGAATATGCCAAGGCAGTAAAGGAATTTTTGGTAAATTAATATAAATTAAAAAGTAGAAAGGTAAAAAAATTAATGAATTCAAGATTAACGAAGAAAAGTTATATAATTTACGGGCTTGGTGTTTCATATTTTATGATTGACCAGATCTATAATCAATGGCTGTCGTATTATTATTTACCGCCTGAAACGGAAAAAAACCTAGTTCCGTTGTTAAAGCCGCAATATTTGGTTTTGGCCTTTATTTTTGCGAGGATTATTGATGCGATCTCAGATCCTGTAGTGGGATTTTTATCAGATAATTCCAAATCACGTTTTGGAAAAAGGTCAATATTTATGCTAATTGGAGGATTGCCGCTTGGGATTCTTACGATTATGTATTTTTATCCAGTTAAAAGTTCACAGCTGGCGACACTTATTTATTTGTCAATCGTTGGAGGGCTGTATTTTACAGCTTATACTCTAGTTGCAGCCCCGTATAACGCTTTAATTCCAGACTTGGCTTCAAATAAGGAGGAGAGGCTTAATCTTTCCACAATGCAATCGACTTTCAGGCTTATATTTACTGGAATTGCGATGGTATTGCCAGGTATTTTGATTTCAAAATTAGGTATGGTAAATGGAGTGCTGAATACGGAAGTTGGAATACGTAAAACAGTAATTTTGATTACAATATTATCAGTTTTGGGAATTTATGCATGCGTATTTTTTCTAAAGGAAAAACAGCTTACACAAAATCGTCCTAAGACTGAATCGCTAGGATTTATGAAATCAATTTCACATTTGAAGGATAAGGAAATTATTTTGTACTTTTTAGGATATTTCTTTTTCTTTTGCGGATTTAACATACTTCGTGGGGATTTAACATATTATTTGAGCACTGTAATGCAAAAGGACATTAAGTATTTGACTGTAATATCAGTTGTGCTGTTTGGGATGGCTGGGATGTTTTTTCCGATTACGAATAAGTTTGGGAAAAAATATTCATATAAGAAAATATTGATTGTGGATATGCTGCTTTTAATAGCTGGAACTTTTAGGGTGCTGTTTGTTAATAAAAAAATAATTCGATTTTTTTGCTTATGTGTTTTTTTGTAATTTGTGGAGCAGGATTAAGTGGTGCAGCATTTATTTTTTTCCGCAGGCAATGCTTAGTGAAATTTCGGCAAAATTATCTGAAATTAAAAAAATTAGCCTGGAAGGATTTATGTTTGGAATACAGGGAATGTTTTTAAAATTGGCATTTCTAGTTCAGCAGGTTGTTCAGTCAACTTTGCTAGTTGCTGGAAATCAAAAATGTTCAAAATGGTGTAAAGGGTGCAACTGAACTGGGAGTTAAGGTAACGCTTGTTGTGGCATTGTCATTGTTTGGTGTTTCTTTGTTTTTTTATAATTTGAAAAAGGAAGATTAGAATAAGAAATATTGAAAAATTACGATAGTAGAAGTTCTTTTTAAAAAAATCGAGTTTATGGTTGTTTTAATAATAAAATCAAAAAAATTAATAATCAATATAAATATGATAACGGAGGTTTTTATGAAAAATTGAAGATTTGCAAAAAAAGTCAAAAAAACATTGAGAAAAGACATTATTGAAATGATTTATGGGGCAAAAGTCAGGGCATCCAGGTGGTTCGCTTTCCATTGCCGATATTTTTGGCTGTGCTTTTACTGGAAGGAAATGAATGTTGACCCAGAAAAATCCAGAAATGGAAAAACCGTGACAGGCTTGTGCTTAGTAAAGGGCATGCAGCTCCTGCACTTTATGCGACTTTTAATTGAAAAAGGGATTTTTAGGAAAAGAAGGAAGAGATCTTATTCCAACATTGAGAAAAATGGCATTCTCCGCTTCAAGGACATCCTGATATGAAAAAAATTGGCTGGAGTTGAAATGTCAACTGGTTCACTTGGGCAAGGGCTTTCTCGCAAAATGGAATGGCTTTGAGTGCAAAAAAATTTATAAAAATGACTATAGAGTTTATGCGATTTTTGGGAGATGGAGAATTGCAGGAAGGACAAGTTTGGGAAGCTGTAATGACGGCTGCGCATTATAAACTTGATAATTTAGTTGCGATAGTTGATTATAATAATTTGCAAATTGATGGAAAAGTTTCGGATGTAATGGATGTTGCTCCAGTCGGAGAAAAATTTAAGGCATTTAACTGGAATGTAATTGAAATTGACGGACATAATTATGAAGAAATCATAAATGCCCTTGATACAGCGAGAACAGTTAAAGGTCAGCCGACAGTTATCGTTGCAAATACTGTAAAAGGTAAAGGCATTTCATTTATGGAAAATAATGCAGGATTTCACGGAGCTGCTCCAAATGAGGAAGAATATAAAAAAGCGATGGAAGAATTAAGCTGAAAGACTGGTGCTGAAGGAAAAATTTAAGGTTTGCAATAAAGAATATGAATATTTAAAAGTTATAATTTTTTTGATTCAATATGCGAATATAAAAAAATTTAAAGTATTGCATTAATTGGATTTTATAAACTTTAAAAATGACCAAAATAAAAAAATAGGAGAATATGAGAATGGAAAAAAATCAACTAGAGTAGCTTACGGGGAAACATTGGTTAAATTGGGGAAAAATAAATAAAGATGTAGTGGTTCTAGAAGCTGATTTGTCAAAAATCGACAATGACTGCATATTTTCAAAAGGAATTTCCAGAAAGACATATAAACGTTGGAATTGCTGAAGCTGATATGATTGCAACTGCAGCAGGGAATCGCAACAACTGGAAAAAAATACCGTTTGCTTCGACATTTTGCACATTTTTGCAGCAGGACGTGCCTTTGATCAAATCAGAAATTCGGTGGCATATCCACATTTAAATGTGAAAATCTGTCCAACTCATGCAGGAGTTTCGTTAGGAGAAGATGGAGGTTCGCACCAATCAGTTGAAGATGTGGCTTTAATGCGTGCAATTCCAGGAATGGTTGTATTATCGCCAGCAGATGCGGTTGAAACAGAAAAAATGATTTTTTTGCAGCTGACTGAATATGAAGGGCCTGTCTATGTAAGACTTGGAAGATTGAATATTCCAGTATTATTCGATGAAGATTATACATTTGAAATAGGAAAAGCCGTAACTTTGACGCAAGGTGATGATGTAGCAATATTAGCTACAGGACTTATGGTTTCAGAGGCTTTAAAAGCTGAAAAACTATTGAAGGAAAAAGGAATAAAAGCAAGAGTAATCAATGTTTCAACAATAAAGCCGCTAGATACAGAAACTGTTTTAAAAGTCGCGAAAAGAATGTAAATTTATTGTAACAAGTGAAGAACATTCGGTAATTGGAGGATTGGGAAGCGCAGTTTCAGAATATTTATCTGAAGTTCATCCCACAAAAGTGATAAAACATGGAATACAAGATATTTTTTTGGACAAAGTGCAGATGGAGAAACTATGCTTACAAATTATGGATTAAGAGCTGAAAATATCGTAGAATTAGTTTTTGAAAAAAATATGTAATTTTTTTAGAAATTATTTTTTTGAATTTTAATTAAATAATACTTTATACTATTTCCCATTTAAATAACGGATTAATTATGAATTTTTTTATAAGAGGGCAAGCCTTTTTGCCAGTAATATAAAAATATAATTTCTGTTTTTTTAAATGGGATTTAGTATTATAATCAATATTTTATTTATTCTTTTTCTAAAGACTTTTTTTCAATATCTTTTCCACTTCTTTAGTTGATTTTGGCAATTTCTATTTATTTGTAGATATTTTTTTCGTAATATTATAAAAAGACTAATAAAAAAATGTAAAAAGTATGATAAAATATATTGTATATTCAAATTTGATTGAAAATATAAATAAATTTATTTGAAATTGAACTGATTTAATGTGATTTTTTTGTTTAAATAATATATTTTTTTATTATAAAATTATAAAAAAATAAAAAAATGGAGGGAAAAAAATGAAACATACGGTAGCAATTGTTGGTAGGCCCAATGTGGGGAAATCAACGTTATTTAATAAATTAGTGGGGGACAGGCTGTCAATTGTGAAGGATGAGCCTGGAGTTACTAGAGATAGGCTGTATCGTGAGATGGAATGGAGCGGGAAAGAATTTATACTGGTGGATACTGGTGGGCTTGAGCCACGAACTGAGGATTTTATGATGGGGAAAAATTAAGCAGAGGCACAAGTTGCAATTGATGAAGCGGATGTAATTATATTTTTTTAGTTGATGGGAAGGCTGGTATTACAGGACTTGATGAAGATGTAGCAACTGTACTTAGAAAAGCAGGATAAAAAAAGTTGTTGTAGCTGTAAATAAAATTGATAATTATATGCGTGATCAGGAAAATATTTTTTTGAGTTTTATGGACTGGGATTTGAGGAAGTTATTGAATTTCTGGTGAGCATAAGACAAACTTGGGAGATTTGCTGGATGCTGTAATTGAAAAAAATTTGAGGATAAAAAGATAAAGCAAACTGAAGATGGACTTAGTATTGCCATTTTGGGAAGACCGAATGCCGGGAAATCTTCGCTTGTAAATAAACTTTTGAATGAAGAGCGTTCTATTGTAAGTGATATTGCAGGGACAACAAGGGATACGATTGATTCCAGCTTGAAATATGATGGAGAAACTTATACTTTAATTGATACAGCGGGAATCCGTAGAAAGTCAAAAAGTGGAAGATGATATTGAGTATTACAGTGTATTACGTGCAATGAAATCTATAAAAAAAGGGCGGATGTATGTGTGCTTATGCTGGATGCGACAGAACTTTTGACAGATCAGGATAAGAGAATCGCTGGAATGATTTATGAGGAGAGAAAGCCGATTATTATTGCCATAAATAAATGGGATTTAATTGAAAAAGGATAATAATAGCGTAAAGGAATTTACTGAGCTTGTGAAGGCTGATCTGGCGTTCTTGGATTATGCGCCGATTGTTACAATTTCGGCATTGACTGGAAAAAAAGAACTTTGAATATTTTTGGAACAGGCTAGGTTTATTAATGAGGAATATCATAAAAAAAGATAACTACTGGTCTTTTTGAATCAGATTTTTGTCAGAAATAATAGCACAAAAATCCAGTTCCTACGAGAAAAGGGCGAGCAGTAAAAATAAATTATGCAACACAAGTAAGCCAAGCACCGCTGAAATTTGTATTTTTTTGCAAACAATCCAGAATTGATACACTTTTTCATACCAAAGATATATTGAAAATAAATTGAGGGAATATTTTTGGATTTGAAGGATGTCCAATTGATATTGTATTTAATAAAAAAAGTGAAAAAGTCTTTTGGATAAGTTTATAAATTTAGAATTACTGTTTAATAAAAAAATTTTCTATATTTTAGAAACTGGTGTTATAGAAAGGAAAAAGTGAATGAAATTTTACAATGAGGAAAAAGCTGTTAAAATTAAGAAATATTTTAATTGTAACGGTATTGGCACTTTTGGCACTTTTTGTTATTTTTTTAGAGTTTACGATAATTTCGCAAAACAAATAAAACTTGTTACAAGTACAATTTTTTTCCATTTATTTTTATCGTTTATAATCGTATACTGTCTTATGCCTTTTATTGATATGATAAGTGAAAAACAAAAATGACATTTTTTTAAAAAAATGATAAACTTAATGAGCTGGAAAAAGTGGAAAAGATGAATATAAGCGATTCAGAAAAAAAGAAAAAAATAGAGTTGTTTAATGAGATTTCGCAGAGCAAGAAGAAAAAAAGAATTAAATTAAATCGTACATTTGCAATTTTACTTGTACTGACTATATTTTTTTGTGATTTTTTTCTTTACATTGTTTTGACAATTGTGCCGATATTTACAAAGCAGGTATCGAGTCTTATTGATTTTTTTGCTAAAAAAATCAGGAAAAAGCTTCAAAATAATTTTTTTGGATTTCTTAAAAGTAATAATATCGACCTTAAAAGTTCTCTGATGAGTTCTAAGGATATAATTGTATCCAATGTCATAAAAAGTATTAAGTTCAAGTTTTTTTCGCTGATAAGCGACATTCAGCCTGCTGTTTATGACTCCTATTTTTTTACAATAATGCTTATTTTCAGTTATGATAATATGGAAAATGGAGTTAAGAGAGCATTGCAGAATATGGATAGGGAAGACTTGATTGTTCTTATAAAAAAATATGGATGAAACAATTGGGAAATATATTCTTGTAACAGCACTTGACAGTATGATAGTTGGAGTTGTATCATTTATAATATTTTATTTTTTTGAAAATGGATTACAGTATGCTTTTTTTCAGTAATTATAGGTTTTTGGGAATGTGATTCCGTTTATTGGTCCGTTTATTGGACTGATTCCGGCTATACTTTTATGCTTTTACAAAATCATTTAAACTAGTGATTTTTTTATTGTAGTGCTAATTACGATTGTACAAACAATAGAAGCAAATATTGTAAAACCATGGCTTACTGGAAAATCTGTAGAAATGCATCCAATTACGACGCTTCTGGTAGTTCTTATTGGAGGAGCTTTTATTTGGAATTGAGGAGCATTTATTGCAATTCCTGCATATATCATTATTAAATTAACTTTCCTGTTTTTTTGGGAAAAATATACTGTAGATAATAAATTAAATAAAAAAATAGAAAAATGAGAAAAAGGGAGGAAAAATTTATGGATAATAAAGGAAAAATGGAAATTCAAAAATGTATTTATTTTTTTCAATTTCAAAGATGTTTAGAATAGTTAATAAAATAGCGGAAGAATCATTTGAAAAGATAGATATTTATCCAACGCACGGATTTTTTTGATGATTATATTGAAGGAAGAAGAAAATGGGCTTACAGTAAATCAAATATCTGAAACATTGGCAATAGCTCCATCGACAGTTACACGCTTTGTGGATAAATTAATTTCCAAAGGATATGTGAAAAAGGGAAAAGTCTGGAAAAAAATTCAATTACGAAAAATAACTGAAGAAGGTCTGAAAATAATACCTGACATTTACAAATCGTGGATGGAATTTCAGAAAAAAATAGAAGAAGTTGTAGGAAATGAAGAGTACTTGAGAAAAAAACTGGCGAAGATTTTTAAGGAATTTGCAGATATTCTTGGAAAAAGATAAAAAAAATATGATCAAATAAGTGAAGATTTTGATTTTTTTGGATTATATAAATTAATTTAAACTCTGTTTAAAGATAGAAGTTATATTTTTATATTATTTGCTATTAAGAGTTTTTTTGGATTCTTGTAAGCCTGCTATTTAAATGGGAAATAGTATAAAATATTCAAGAAAAAAATTCGATGTATCAGCATTGATAAAAAAAGGTAATATATGGTAAAATAAAAGAAAATGTATTAAATAAATAATGGAGGAAAAAAACTATGAGAAAAGTAATAGTAGCTGGAAACTGGAAAATGAACAAAACTGCGAAAGAAGCAAAGCAAAAATTCTTTAATGAATTGAAACCTTTAGTAGCAGATGTTAAAAAAATGCAGGAATTATAATTGGAGCACCTTTTACTGCATTGGAAACAGCAACTAGAGAAACTGCAGGAAGCAACATTAAAATTGCCGCTGAAAAATATGAATGCTAAAGAAAGTGGAGCATATACTGGAGAAGTTTCACCATTGATGTTAAAAGATTTAGGTGTAGAATATGTAATTTTAGGACACTCTGAAAGAAGAGAATATTACCACGAAACTGATGAAATCATCAATGAAAAAGTAAAATCAGCATTAGCTCACGACTTAAAAACCAATTTTATGTATTGGAGAAAAAAATTAGAACAAAGAGAAGCTGGAACAACTAACGACGTTGTAAAAAAACTCAAATTGTTGGTGGATTAAAAGACGTTACAGCTGAACAAATGGCAAATGTTGTACTTGCTTATGAACCAGTATGGGCAATTGGAACAGGTAAAACTGCCACTCCAGATCAAGCTCAAGAAGTTCATGCATTCATCAGAGGATTATTGACTGACTTATACGGAAAAGAAGTTGCAGAAAATGTAACAGTTCAATACGGTGGTTCAATGAACGATGGAAATGCAAACTGACTTAATTGCACAAACAGACATTGACGGTGGATTAGTAGGAGGAGCAAGTTTAATTCCTGAAAAAAATTCGCTGTAATAATAAAAAGCTGGAGATGCAAAGACTAAATAATTGTTTTGAAAAATAAAAAAAATAATTAGCTATTCTCTTGTTTTTTTAGATTATAGGAGGAACTAATAAAGTGTTAGAAAAATTTATTAATTATAGCTTTAGTAATTTTATCAATCATCATGATAAGCGTAATTTTACTACAGCCAGACAGAAGCCAAGGTTTAGCAAAAAAAGTTCTGCAAATATCTTGGATGAAGAAAAAGAAGGAATTGAAAAAAATTTACAGAAATCGTTGCAACATTATTTCTAGTCGTTGCAATTTTATTCCAAATTGTAAGATAAATAATTTTGAATAGAAATTTTTAAAAAGTAAGTTTTTTTGATTTTTTTGTAAAGATATTAGAATCACAGTTAAGAATATTGGCTGTGATTTTTTTCAGTTTTTTTCAGAAAAAAATGTTATAATAATAAAAGATAATTTATAAAGTGAATTTTTTTGTCAATAAAAAAATTTTTTTCTGTAGTTTTTTTGTTTTTTTCATTTTTTTAATGTAAAGGTGATCAGTTGTCATCCCTTTTTACAATCCCCCGCTTGTCTAAGCGTTTTTTGAAATAGAATTGAAACTCGCTTTTTAATAAGGATTTTTTTAAAGTTTTTTTAAATTGATTATAATTAAAGGTTTGGAAAAAGTTCAAACAGTCAATTTTGTTCTAAAAAAATCACGACAATTTTAATTTGATTATAGAATTAAAAATTTAAAAGAAAAAAATTTTAACATTAGGGAGGGAAGAATATTATGAAAATTAGTTATAAAGAAATTGGATCTAATTTAAAAAGAGATATTATTTGAAGAATTTAGGAAAAAAATGAAGATGTTCTTTTTGTGTTTGAAAAATTCGGCTTCATTTTTTTGAGATTAAAAAGGGAATTTTTTACGAGATGAGGAAATGCAGAGGGAATTAGGGATTTTTTTCAGAATTTTAAGATGATGAATAATTATGATTTTTTTATGAAAATCTTTTTGTTACAGACAAAAATTGTGGTGAAAGAGGAAAAAGCAGGTTGTATTATTTTTACAATTCGTTGAACGAGAAGTTGAAAAAAAAATTGAGGTGTCGAGTTATTACGATATTATCGACATTGCCTATAATTATTACAACTTGTTTGCGGAATTGCAAGAATATAAGATTGATTTGGAAAAAAAGTTGAGTTGGAAAAATGGCAGGAAGAATTGTTTGAAACGCTGAAAATGGTGGATGAAAAAGGTAAAAAGAAACTTGTCAGTTAAAAGGACTGATTTTACCATATATGCTTAGAAATGTGGAAAAATATTTCAGATAATTTTTTTGAAAAAGATACAAAAAAATTTATTTTGTGAATAAAGTGAGATTTTTCTCCGTTTGAAAAGGAAATTGTGAAAAATTTGAGGAAAAAAAGGTCTGATCGTGGAAAAATATTTTTGCAATTGTCAGAAAATGATTTTTAATGAAAAAGAATTGAAAATATCTGAAAAATTTTTTTCATTGCCAGCGAAGGAAAATTTTTTTGATAAAAAGAATATAAATGTGGAAATTCATGAATTTAGTAGTAAATTTGGAGAATTGTTGGGGCTAGTTAGAAAGTTGGAGGAAGTTGAGAAAGAGAATAGAAAAAGTGAGCAAGGAAAAATGATGATTTGAAAGAAAATTATCGGATTTTTTTGAGGCACAGGAAAATGCTGAAGAGGCAAAAAGTGATTATCAGCTTTTTGAGACAGAAAAAGATTTCTTCAAATTTGGAAATAACGATGAAGGATACGAAAATTTATCGGATCTTGAATTTGATTTACAATTTGTTAGATAATGTGAAGGAAATTGATAGGAAAGATAAGGAGAAATTACTTTTTATTTCGAGTGAAAGATTTTTATGATGCCTATAAATCAAAATGATTTATTGAGATTTTTTTGACTTGAAGGAAAGTTATTATATTTTTTTCAAGATTTGGTTTCAAAGGATTATAAGTACATTTCAAAAAGAGGAATTGGAGCGAATAAATCAAGAAGTTTTAGAAAAATTAGAAAAAAAGAGAACTCAAAAAGGAAAAAAATTTAAGGAAATTTACAATCAAAGAATGACAGCTGTTTGTAAAATTATTAAATTTGTTGAAAAAGTTGGAAGAAATTTATGGATATACTACGTTGAAAGAATATAGCGATTACTTTGGAAAAAAATTTATTTGGATAATGAGAAGAAAGTGAAACAGGACAAGAATGTAAAAAGACAAATATTTTGAGGCTTTTGTCAGAAATGGTTGTGCTTGAAGATTTTTAGTTTTGATAATCTGTGGGATAAATTTTTTTAATGAGAATGTTTCGGCTAATTTGTTGAAATTATTTTTGAAATATTTGGATAAAAAAAGTCGATTGGATTGACTTTGGAAGATAGTGCTGAAGATGAGTCTGAAGACAACTTTTTCGATAAATTCATTTGAAAATATTTCTGAAAAATACGAAGGAAAAATATAATTATTTTTGAATTTACAGGATTCATTTCAAAAAGTAAAAATTCATAATTTTTTTATTCTCAAAAGTTCAGCGTGCAAAAAAATGGGGCTTCCTACAAGTGATGATAAAAAAATTAATTGAATTGTTTAAAATTTATCAAAATATTCTTGCGGCGAAAAATGTGTATTTGGCGTATGTCAAGGATTTGGAGAAAAATATTGATTCGGCGAGTGTTATTGAAGAATTGAAGTTGAAGTATGGAATTGAAGTTACAAAAGGTGAAATAAGTGAAGCGGAAGAGCTTTTATTTTGTAAAAAAATATTTCTTGAAGGATAGAAAAGAGAAATGGGAGAAAAAGGAAATTGGAGAGTTTATTCCATCGAAATTGGAGAAAAATCTTGAGAAAATAAAAAATGAAAAATTGAGTTTAGGATATTATTCGTTTGAGAAAATGAGAGATTTTGAGTATGGATATTATTTGGAAAAAGGCGATTGGTGAGCAGGAAGTCGAAGAAATCGAAGATGAAATAAACGTTAAGATTTTTTTGGAACTATAATTCATGCTTTTTTTATGAAAAATGTTGTAATGGAAAAATAAGGTTGCTTTGGAGAATAAAACTTTTAAAATTGATCGAGATCAATTATCAGAAATTTTGAAAAAAGTGCTAAATTCATTTGATTATAAGGTTCCTAAGGAATATGTGGAATTTTATAAAAAAAGTTTCGTTTGAAGAAATTTTGAATTCGGCAGAAAAATATTTTAAGGAATTGATTGAAAAATTGGAAGCAGAAAAGAATATCGAAATTCATTTTGAGGAGAGAATAAAATTATCTTCAGAAAAAGAATTGTTTGAAAAATGTGTTTATCAATGGGGTTACTGGATTTACATATAAAAAAACTAGTGACAAGGATTATTTATTTGATTATAAGTCTGGAAAAATTGAAGGATAGTTACAATAGTTATAAAAAAATGATAAGGTTTATAAAGCGATGGAACAGTTGGATTATTATTCGATAATGTTGGAGAATGATGGTAAAGAAAAATATTGAGAAGATTGTTGTTGACACTTGGGAAGGTAAATTGGTGCCAGATAATAGAAGTGAGGATAAAATATTGACTAAAAAAAGGCTGTTGAAGAAGTGGTTAGTAACTATCGAAATTCTCAATTTTATGATTTAGGAAGAAATTTAAATGGTAAAGATCTAAGAAAAAAATTTTTAAAGATCCAAAAAAATTATTTTTTTACAAAGAGTATAAAAAAATATTTGTAGAGGGGAGGATGAATTAGGCGATGAAGAAGAATAATATAATTTTTGAAGGCTAGTGCAGGAACGGGGAAAAACGTATAGATTATCGCTAGAATTCATAGCTAATTTAATAAGAGGTATTAATTACAAAAAAATATAGTTGTAATGACATTTACAAAAAAAGGCTACTGCTGAAATTAAAGAGAGAATTTATGATTTTTTTACATCAAATTGCTTTTTGATGAAGGAAATGGAGCAGAATTAGAGAAAAAAATTTAAAAGAAATTTATAAATTTGATGATTTGAATAAAAAGGAATTGCAAAAATATTTATTTTTGAGATGATAAGAAATAAAGAGGATATTAGAATTTCTACAATTGACGGATTTACAAATAAAATCTTTTAAAAAAATGCAATTGCACCATATTTTTAATATTTATAATTACGAAACTTTGGACGAGGAAACTGATGAATTTTTATTCAAAAATTTTTGATTAAAAATTATTGAAAATAAGGATAATTTTGAAGATTTTAAATTTCATTTTTTTGATGAGAAAAAAAGAAAAGAAGAATATTAAAAGGTATATGGAAATTATTAAGGAAGTATTGGATATGCGTCCAAAATTTGTATTGACTAAAGGTTTTAAAATGTCGGAAGTTAAGAAGGTATCTTACAAATTTATAGATGAATTGATGGAATATTTGAAAAGATTGAGGAAGTTGCTAATAAAAAAAAATAAAAAAATGTTACAGATGTTTTTGACGAAAGCATTTCAAAATATTTATGAAAAGTATAGCAATCTGTCAAAGGATGAAAGTAAAAAAATGAAAAATCAAAAAAATAAAAGAGAAATTGGAGTTAATCGTTCCTGAAATTGATTTGTTTTTTTGAAAAAAAAACTTTGGAATGGAACTCAAACTAAAGGGGAAAAAAATAAAAGATGACAGGGAAGAATTGGAAACAAAATCTGAAGAGCTAAAAGAAAAGTTATCAGAATATGTTTTTCATTGAAAAAGTTTTTACCATTAGATAAAAAAATTAAAAAAAATATAGCTCAAAACAATATTTGATATTGTTAAAAAAATAAAAAAATTTCTTCAAAAAGACTTACTCACAACGATATTTTTAGTGTACACATATGAATTTATTTTTCAATAAAGATTTAAAAATTTGTGGAAAATGATAGAGTTACAGAAGAATTTCTTGAGTTGATTGGTGGAAAAATAGACACGATTATGATTGATGAGTTCCAAGATACGAGTATTTTACAATGGAAAATTTTTGAAATTGCTAATGAATACTTCGGAAAAATATTATTTGCGTTGGTGATGAGAAACAGAGTATTTATAACTGGCGTGGTGGTGAAAAAGGAATTATTTGAAAAATTGGAAACGATGATTGAAGGAAATGTTCAGAATTTGGATAAATCGTATAGAAGTTATAAGGCTATTATTGAAAATGTTAATAAAATCTTTAATGGTTATGATACAAAATGGAATTATGTTGATTCAGGTTATAGAGATGATGAAGAGTATCAGAAAGGATATTTTTGGATATTTTATACGAAATACAAAAAGAAGAAACACTGAAAAATTTATACAAAAATTATTGAAAATGATAGAAAATGGGTCAAGTAAAAAAATTTAGGAAAAAGTGCAATTATATGCCGTACAAATACACATTTGAAGGAGATTGCGGAAGTACTGAATGAAGCGAAAAATTCCATATACGCTTGAAAGTAAAACGACAATTTTAGAGTACAAACCGATTGTTCCAATGTATCAGTTAATTAAATTTTTTTGCATTTGGTAATTTCAAATATTTGTTGGAATTTATGAGAAGTGATTTGATTGGTGGATTGAATAGTCATGTGAAATATTTGCTTGAGAATAAGAATGAGATTATGCGATTTATTAACGGATATCAAAAAAAATAGAAGCTTCTAAAGAGGCTAATAAAAAAAGCAAAAAAATGTTAATAAAGATTCAAAAATCAATTAGTTTTTAAAGAATTTATTGATATGCAAAAAGGATGAAAATGTAAAAACAAGAACTTTTTGAAATATAAAAAAAATTAATGTTCTAGAGAGAAATAATTTGATTTTTTTGAGGAAATTCTTGAGAAAGTTAGGGAATTGAAAAAAAGTTGTCGAAAGATTTGAATAATAAATATGAAAATGAAAATTTTTTTCGAGAAAAACTTGTAGAAAAATTTTTGAGATAACAAAAATATTATTCGACAAACAGTGACTTGAAGAATATTTTTTTATATTTTTTTAATATTTTGAAAAAAATACAATAATTTGTACGAATTTATTACGTTTATTGAGGAAGAAAAAGGAAAATTTGAGACAGGTTAGCAGTAGGGATGTTAATGTAATAAACTTAATGACGATTCATGCTTCGAAGGGATTGGAATTTGACACAGTATTTTTATTATAAACGTAAATCGAATAAAGGAAATACTGACAAGAGCAATTTAAAAAGGCTATTTAGATTTTCGATGAAAAAAATTTGTTGATGTGAAAAAAATTTATGCTATTATTTTCAGGTTATGATAAAAAAATGATTGGAAAATGACTTGAGTAAATTAATAGATAAAAAAATATTCAAAAAAAGAAGAAATGGAAGAAATTAATAATGATTATGTTGCGTTGACTCGTGCTAAGAAAAAAATTTGATATTACTTTTTGATGCCGAGGTTACGAAGGAAAAAGGGTATACAGATCCTTTGGCAAAAAGAGAATAATTGATGTTTACAAAAATGAAAATGAATATGAATATGAAACGGGTCAAATTGTAGAATCGGAAATTCCAGAAGAAACAACAGATACTTCAGATGTAAAAAAATTAGCGATAGTTTATTTAAAAACATATTTTTAACGATGATAAATTAAGAATGGAAAAATCTTCAAATACATTGGAAAATGAGTTTAAGCGTAAAAAAAGGTCTTGCAATGCACTATTATTTTTGAGCATATTTTAAATGATTTGGAAAATGAGAAAAAGATAGCAAAAATCTGCACTTTTGAGCCGATATGGGAATATGCTGGGGAAAAAAATTGTGGAAGAACTGATTGTCAGAATGGATAAATTTATTGAAAAAAATATCAATATTTATGATAAGAAATATAAAGTTTATAATGAATTTGAAGTTTATGATTCTGAAGGAAGAAGCGTATTATTGACAGAATAAATATTGATGAGAATAACAGGAAAATCTATATTTATGATTATAAGACTGGATTTGAGCCTGAAACGAAAAAAAGAATATCAGAAGCAAATTGAGGAATATAAGAATATTTTTAAGGGGAAAAAGTTTCAGAGGATTATGAAATCGAAGTAAAATTGCTGGAAGTTTAAGAATAAATTATTAAGAGTATTTGATGAACTAAATTAGCAAGGAGTTTTGATCCCGTGTTTCAAAAACATTTATTTTAAGTTTTTTCAAAAAAATGGTTTTTTTCTATTTCAAAAAAATAAGATTAATAGGTTATAATAATATAAAATGATTAAAATTTAGGAGGAAAAAAATATGTCAATATTAGTTTTTGGACACAAAAATCCAGATACAGATACAATTTGTTCGGCAATTGCTTATGCGGAACTAAAAAATAAATTGGGAAAAGATGTAAAGGCTGTAAGACTTGGAGAAGTTAATGAAGAAACTAAGTATGCCTTGAACTATTTTAAAGTTGAAAAGCCTGAATTGGTGGAAAAATGTGGCTGGAAAGGAAATTATTTTAGTAGATCATAATGAAAGAACTCAAACTGCTGATGGATTTGAAGAAGCAAAAGTTTTGGAATTGATTGATCATCACAGAATTTCAAATTTCAATGTAGATGAGCCATTGTATGCAAGAGTAGAGCCTGTTGGATGTACTGCGACTATTATTTTAAAATTATTTAAGGAAAATGGTCTTGCACCAAGTAAAGAAACTGCTGGACTTATGTTAAGTGCAATTATTTCAGATACATTATTGTTTAAATCTCCAACTTGTACACAATGTGACGCAAAGGCTGGAAAGGAATTGACTGAAATTGCTGGAGTAGATTTGAAGGAATATGGACTTGAAATGTTAAAGGCTGGAACTGCGCTTGGAGATAAATCTGAAGCAGAACTCTTAATATGGACATGAAAAATATTTGAAATTGATGGTGAAAAAAATTGGTGTAGCACAAGTCAATACTGTAAATGAAGCGGAAGTTTTAGAAAGAAAAGAAAAATTATTGGCTGAAATTGATAATATTATTGCAAAAAGAAGGGCTAAAATTCTTTATGCTTGCAATTACAAATATTTTTAACAAAATGATTCTACAGCATTAGTTTCTGGAAATGGAAATGATGTTATTGAAAAAGCATTTGGAGAAAAAGTTGACAGTAATTTAGTAACTTTGAAGGGTGTAGTTTCAAGAAAGAAACAAATTATTCCGCCATTGACAAAAAGCAATTCAAGGATAAGATTACAAAAATAAAAATAAGGATTTTTAAAAATGGCAATAATAAAATTTAAAAAAAGGGAAGAGCTGAAAAATTTTATTTGCGGTAAAACTGCCTATGATAATTTCTGAGCTTTATAAACAGTCTAGAAATAAAAAGGGAAGGAATGAAATAATAAGAAATGCCTTTAATATGAAAAAATAGAGTAATTAACACATTGGAGCTAGTTGACGGATTTGGAAAACCAGTTTTCCGTCCTTGTCATTTACGATAATATTATGGAGGAAAAGGAGCTTTTAAAATATAATCTGGATGTTGAGGAAATTAACTTTAGAATTTTGGAATTTGACTTTAATAATAAAATTGAAGTTGAAGAAACTATAAAATATATAAAAAGGACATATTAGCTTTTTCTTATAATTATATGAATTTTTGAAAATACTTTGGCAAGGGTAAGTTCCCCTTGTCATAAAGCAAATAAAATCGGTCTATAATATAAAAAAAAGTGAGGGAGAATAATGAAGAAAATAGCGATATTGGTTAGCATGTTAATGATTATGATGGTTAGCATTGCTGAAGCCAAAGGAAGTAAAAATCATCAAAAGAAAGAAAATAAAAAAATTTGAGAAAATAATGAAGGATTTTTCAAATGGAAGCTGTAATGAAAACTACAAAAGGGGATATTACATTTTTATATCCTGAAGCAGCCCAAAAAAATGTTATGAATTTTGTATTTTTGGCAAAAAAATGATTTCTATAATGGATTAAAGTTTTTTTAGAGTTGTTCCAAATGGACTTGTTCAGGAGGAGATCCTGCTGAAAATGGAACTGGAAACGACAGGATACATTATTCCAGATGAGAAAAAGAAATGGCTAAATTTTGATGTTGAAGGAATATTGGCAATGTCAAATTCAGGGCCTGATACTAACAGCAAACCAGTTTTTTTATTACTATGGAGGCAATGAAGGAACTGAATGGAAAATATACAATTATTGGTGGAATAAAAATCTCGTGAAGACTTGAGAGTAATAAGAACTTTAAGGGAAAAATGACAAAATATTGAGTGTTGACATTAAAGGAAAAAGTTGACAATTTCTTGAATTATTTCCCTGATGAAGTCAAAGGAATGGGAATCAAAACTGAAAAACCATCAAATCAATAAAAAAATATTAAGACTTTTTAATTTTTTAAATGAAAAAAATTTATTAGGGAAATTTAAGCTTTATAGTAAAAAAAGTTATTGATATATTAAGAAAAATGTTAAAAATATTTGATATAAATTAAAAATAATGAAAGGGAGACTGAAATGAATAGATTAAGAAATTTATTAAAAAAAGTGAAAAGTTAAGTTTATCTCAATATTTTTGAGGAAGCGTATAAACTTTTTAATGAAATGATTAGAGATGATAATAAAGATATAATGATTATTATGTTTTTTTATCATTGATTTCAGTGCTATTAAGAAATATCATTGGAACTTTGGTATCATTTGCTATGTTGATTAGAATATGGTTTTTATAGAAAAGTTATTTTTAAAATTGAAGGGAAAAGATATGAAACAGGTGATGCAACTGTAAAATCATTTGTGTTGCTTTGGAATTAGCTTGTTGGCAGGACTTTTGGTAGGCCTTCTTATGCTTCCGTATATAAGTGGAATAATAGGATGACATTGTATGGCGGAGGAGGAATTGGAATTTTAGCGACCCATAATCATTCCAATTATTATTCTTATAGTGGTCTTTATTGTTGTGTCGCTATTTATATTATATTTTTATACCTGCATACATGTCTAGAAATGGAAGTATTGGTGAAACATTTAAATATAATCTTTTCCTTTGTAAAAATGATAGAATGAGAATGTTTTTACCTGTAATTATCTTGCTTGTTTCAGGATTTGTATTAGGAGTTATATTTGGATTTTTTTGGAACTGTAGGAACTATTATAGGAGCGCTTATAAGTTCGGCTATCAATTTGTTTCAAGTAATAATAGTTTCAATAATTTATTTAAATGTAGAATATAATACTGAAATTCCTGAAGAGTTTTTCTTTGCAAAAGAAAAATTATAAAAAAATAAAGCGAATAAAAGTCGCAGATGAAAGTAAAAATAGAAAAATAAAACTTTAACAGAAGAAGATGATGAAAAATAATTAATAAAAAATATTTAATTTTTATAAAAAAACTGTTTTGACTATGTAACGATGGCTTGAAACAGTTTTTTTCTTTAAAATGCTATTTTTTTAGTATTGCTACATTTTTTTACTCTGTCTTCAAAGACAAAAAAATTTGAAACATTTGGTCACTTATGATATAATAAAAACAATAATTAAGTATGTCAAATACGGATGATTTTGAACTGGAACAGTAAGGAAATTGAGAATGTCTAGAAAAATAAAAAGGGGCTTAAAAAAAGTTGTGATTTAATTGGGGCAGGTTCAAAAACATAGAGGTGTGATATAATTTTAGTGATTGATAAGGTATTATATAATAAAAAAATAAAAGGTTGAAGAAATGAAAAGGATGAAAAATATAAAGTATTGTTTATTTTGCTGTTTTTATATCATACTTTTGTGGCAAGCTGAATGTCGCTGGGGAAGTAATAGATTTGGAAACAGAAAAGTCTAGAATAAATCTGGAAACGGAAGAAATAGAAACAGAAGGTAACGTTACTGTAAAATATGAAGATTATACGATAAATGCTGACAAATTAAAAATTGCTAATAAAAATATTCTTTCAGGTTCTGGAAACGTTGAATTTTCTCAAGGTTCTCAAATTATAAAGGCTGATAACTTTATCTTTGATATGGATACAAAGCTGGCAAAAAAATATTTAATTCAGAAAGTTATGATTCTAACTTAAAATTACGTTATGGTGGGAGAGGAAACTTTAAGTTTAGGGAATAAGGCAATTTTTATAAAAAAATGGATGGTTTACTACGAGTCCTTATGAAAAACCTAATTATAAAATAAATGCAGAAGAGCTGGAAATTTATCCAAATAAAAAGGCTATTGCAAGAAATATTGGTTTTTTTGCTGGAGGAAAAACTTGGTTTAAGCTGCCATATTATGTAACTTCTAAAGCCGTCAACTCAAAGGGCTACATTATTTTCCTTACATTGATGGATAGCGACAGAGGGCTTTTTGGAATTATGGGGTTTGACTATGATTTAGGTCCGCTTGCACAAGGATTTGTTGATTTTGAATTAAGCACAAAGCAAAAAAACTGGCTTTAAAAAGTTTCAAATGATTATTCCTTCTGGGGAAATAATTCTGGAAATATATTTGTAAACAGGGTTGTTGTTCCAATCGGAAATCATAAGCAGGAATGGGATTTTTAAATGGAATCATAAAGTTACAAATGTTCCAAAAAGCCAAGGAAGATAGAAAAATTTTACGATGCAGGTTATGGAATCTGGAATTTAAATTATCAAAAATATTACAACTAATTTAATGTATGCAGTCGACGGTGCAAAATTAAAGGATGATTATACTGCATTTGTAGATAAATATAGACATATTGGTTTCTGGGATATGAATATTAATCAGGAGCTTGGTCAAAAATGGAGAATTTAATGCAAAATATTATTGGACACAGGATAAGCATGCATTAAAGGCATTGACTGATATAAATGACAAGATTATGAAGGATGATGATCTTGATCCACGTAGAACAGACGTTGATTTGTATAAGAGCATAAAGTATACAAATGGTAATAAAAGATGTGGAAATAACAGTGGATAATGAGGATTTTTCGGGATATTAATCCTGGATATGTCGGAGATTTGAACTCATATAGAAAAAGAAATTATGGAATTGACTTTAGGCCAAAAATAAAATTTGATTATCTTAATTCGGATAAGGATGAATATGGAGAACTTTTAGGAATGCGAGATCGTGGTGATGACAAGACGATTCATTGGGTTCAGAATGTTGCTTATGACAAGAGAAAGGAATGGGATTGACATTTGGAAATTATTATCCATTCAGGGAAAGTGACTTTTTGGATATCAGCCCTCGTACTGGCTATCAGAATTTAACAAATACGCTGTATTTTTGGAGCACAGGCAAAGCAAGTTGAGATAATAAAAAGAATATGAATATGATTATACAAGAGATAATGAAAAATTATAATGCATTATTCTTAAATCCATCAACAACTGATGAAAGCCGTATTTATAAAAGTTTATGAAGATAATGAGATAATACGCCGTCCTAAGAAAAATCATTTATGAAAAATATAGATCACAAAGATTTAATATGGGTAATGACAGAATTGATATTCCATTGAGAGAATCTTTTGTCGGGTATAACTTAGCTTTTGAAAACCGTGATTATAGCAGTTTACCAGTGCCTGAATTTAGAAATGGAAAAAAAGTAGAAGATCTGAATTCAAAACAGGATATAAAGTTGCAAGAGATGCAAGCGGAGATACTATAAAAGCAAAGTCCATCAATGAAAATTTTTTTACATTGGATACAAAGATTATTTACAACAATTTTTGACAATACTTCCAAGAATAATAATAAATACGATGTAAAAGTTACAAATGATGCAACAGTAAGTTTTCAGCGGACAACTGCTGATAGCGCAACTTATGGAGGGTATGACATTGTAGAAGTTCCAACAAATGCTATTGGACTTAGAAATGATTTTAACTATCATATAGGAAATGTAACGTTTAATTATAATTTAGCAATGAGAGATGACAGACATTTTTATGGATCACTGGTTAAAAAAATAGATATGTTAAAAACTATTTTAAAGCTGATATTGCAAATAAACGTTTTGTAAGCCTTAATTTTGAAAAATAATGATGAGTATGAATTTAAAGATTTTAAATCTGAAAGGGATTTTAATAGAGAAATTCAATATGGATATGTATCAGATGCTGGAGATAATTTCCTGTATAAGTTTTTCTGATAAAAAAATAAACAGTTATTTCCATATAATACCAGTCTTGGATGGAATCAGAAGATATACAAGGAATCTCTAAAGGAAAGAAGTTTTGGAATCAATTTTAATGAATGGGGATTTGAGTATACAAATACATTGAATAAGGCAAATGATATTTATGGAAATGTTGCTACATTTGGATATCCGGCATTAAAATTAAAGACAAACTATCACAAATTAGGATTTGTTTATGATACTTCAAAAATGAAAAATAAGAAATTTGAATCGGATCATTATTTTTAGAGTAAATCTTGGATTTGGTAAAAATATACAGAGATTTGAAAAATACTCCAATTATTACTTCAGATGACAAATATATACGTGGAAATGATTATACTACAATTGGATTTTTATATAAATATGAAAATAATGCTAAACCTAGATATGCCGCTGATCTGGACAAAAAGGAAAAAGACAGGGAAGCAGAAATTATAAAATCTGAAAAATCAAATTAAAGATGTAAATATGGTAAAAAAATTCAAATACATAGGAATTTTCTATTAACAATGCCAATAAATCTAATATAGATAATATTGTTGTAAATAGTGATAATAGGCTATTCTTGAGCAGTGATGAGGAAGAAGCGTATAAAAGTTATGTGAAGAGGAAAAATTATCGTCAAAAATAAGTTCAGCTTAAATGATTTTAATGCTAAACTTCAAAATTTGAGAAGTCATAAAAAAATATTTCCAAATTGGGATGGATATGCAACAGATGGTTCTGATGCGACTAATCCTAGCGGAATGAAGGGATTTGACAAAAATTAATGATTTAACATTTAAAGTTGAAGCGGGATATTTGGAAAAATGTTTGTAAGATATGCTTTTTATAATGGAAAGACCAGACAGAATATATCGTAATGACTCGACACGTAACAGTACCTTTGACTTTAGAAAACATGAATTTGAAGGAAAGTATATGTTTTCACGAGATCCAGACAAGCCATGGTGGGTCGGTGGAAAAATCCAATATGTGCAAAATGGAGCACCTAAATCTTCTGATCCTGAAATCTATGAAAGTTCATGGTATGCTAAAAAAAGTTAATAAGCTGACTTTAGGAATGGTGACATTGACACATAGATTCGAAAAATGTTGAATGGGAAATTGGAACAGGAATGAAATGGGATAAGCCTAGCAACAAAAAATTAGGATATTATCCAGTAGTTTCATTAAAAATTTGGAGTAACTCCATTCTCGGAAAAAGAATGTTCAATTTAACTATTCTGGAAAAAGGATTTGAATTTGGAGCAGGATTATAAAAAAATTATACTTATTTTTGAATATTATTTTATCAAGGGATTTTTGATCCCTTGTTTTTATTTTTTATTTCTTGTTATACTATTCCCCGTTTAAAAAGCAAATATTTGTTTTTAACAAAAAGATAGCAAGAAGTCGTAGGCTTTCTATAAGTGGGAGATGAATTGCTTTTGTATTGAAAAAGGATACTCTTATGATACAATTTTTTTGTATAAATAATGATAAAATCTCTAAAGAAATAATTAAAAATAATATTCAAAAATCAAAAGGAGGTGTAATTTTATGAAATATAATTTGGCATTCAAATACAGAATTTATCCAAATAAAGATCAAGAATTGTTGATAAACAAGACTTTTGGATGTGTTCGTTTTGTTTACAATACGATTTTATATATCGCTAATAAAATTTATGAAGAAACTGGAAAAAATAAAATAGTTACACCTGCCAGTTTGAAAAGTGAAAATCAATTTTTTAAAAAGAAGTAGATAGTCTGGCACTTTCAAATGCTCAATTGAATGTAAAAACGATCGTTTACGAATTTTTTTCAGAAGAGAGCAAAATTTCCAAGGTTCAAATCTAAAAAGAATAATGTTAAAAGTTACACGACAAATTGTGTGAATAATTCGATACGAATTGAGGAAAATAAATATTTGGTCTTGCCAAAATTGAAAAAAGTAAAATTGAAATATCATAGAGAAATACCGAAGGATTACAAGATAAAGTCAGTAACATTGACAAAAACAGTAATGGAAATTACTATGTTTCTATTTTGACGGAATTTGAAAAAGAAATTCAAAAATGTCAAGTAATGATAAAGTAATTGGACTTGATTTTTCAATGTCTGAATTATTTGTCAGTTCTGAAAACCAAAGGGCTGATTATCCAAAAATATTTTAAGATGTTGGAAGAAGAATTGAAAAAAATTACAAAAATCATTGTCAAGAAAAAGTGAAATTTTCTAAAAATTGGTATAAAACAAAAAAATGAAAAATATCAAAATTGCATGAGTATATCAAAAATTGCCGAAGAGATTTTCTACATAAATTATCGAAAAAATTGTCTGAAACATATAATGCTGTGGTTGTTGAAAATTTGAATATGAGAGGGATGAGCCAGGCATTAAATTTTGGAAAAAGTATAGGAGATAATGGATGGGGAATGTTTTTGAGGATGCTTGAGTATAAACTGATGTTTTTAGGGAAACAATTTTTGAAGATAGATAAGTGGTTTCCATCATCGAAAATTTGCAGTAAATGTGGAAATATTAAAGAGGAACTGAAATTATCAGAAAGAAGTTATAAATGTGAGTGTTGTGGGATTGAAATTGATAGAGATTACAATGCGGCATTGAATATAAAAAACATTGGAAAAGCAATGTTGAAATATTAAAAAATAAAAGAAGATAGGGTAGGAACTACCCGAAGAGCTTGGTAAATATATTTGGCTAGCAAAAGCAGGTACTTCCCAAGAAGCTCCTGCTTCTAAAAAGCGAGTAGTTCACTTATTTATTATTTGAAAATAAATATCAGGTTTAATCTGCTAAAAAGATTTACAACATATCCATTATTCAAATTGGGTTTAGTATTAGAATAAGGAGAAGCACGAGATATTAAAAACGCCAGTCACCACTTTATAAATGGAAATTCTGGCGTAATTTAAAAAAATTATAAGTTTTTATGTGAATAAAAATTATTAATTTACAAATTGAACTTCAATCCGTCTATTTGTCGCTTCTTCCTTCTTCTGTATCATTTGAAGCGACTAGGGCTAAGATCACCATTTCTTTTTGTTTCAATTATTTTTTTCAGGAGCAAGTCCAAGTTCAATTAATTTTTTTCTTCAACACTTTCAGCTCTTCTTAAAGATAATTCTTTGTTATATTGTTTTAGTCCCTTTGGAATCAGTATATCCGATTATAGAAACTTTATAATTTTTAGATTCAATATAATTTTTAATTTTTCCAGTATAGGATTGTATTCTTCCTTTATTGTGGCACTATTAAAAATCAAACTTTAATTTACTTGTATCCAGTACGACAACATCAGATTCATCTTTGCTTTTTGATACTTCAAGATCATCTATATTGTTTTTCTCCGTCAACTTCAACTGCAGTAGTTCTCATCGCATTATCACGAAGATTTGATGTTGTAATGCTGTAGTTGGAGCAGAAACTAATAATACAGATAACATTGCAGTTATTTTTTGATTTTTTCCATATTAGACCTCTCTTCCTTTTTTATTATAATATATTTTTAAAATCTAAATTTTTACAATTATATAACTAAATAAAAAGTATAAAACATATTTGAATTATACTTTCCTTTATTTAGTATAGCATATTCTTTTTAATTTTTCATAGATTTTTGATAAAACTGAAGAAAAAGTAAAAATTGAATTGCCTTGTTTTTTGTATAGAATATGATATTCTAGTAATATGATTTTGAAAGCATAATTAAATTTATTTAAAAATCAAATTGATAAAAATTAATACTATAACGTAGTGTTAAAATAGAAGAGGATGTAAAAAAATATGGAAAAAAATCAAAAATAATTAGAGGGACAAGCAAATGTGCAAGATTTTTTTGTTTGTGATACGACAGAAATCGTGAGGGAAGCAAAAATACACGATCTTGATCCGATAGCAACTACGATTTTTTGGGAAATTGCTGATCTGCGACTGCTATGATGGGGAAAAGATCTGAAAAATGAAAAGGATTTGGTGTCGGTTAGAATTAACGGGATGGTCCTTATGGAAATATGCTTGCAACTGGGAATATGAATGGAGAAGTAAAAGGTTATATTGCAAATCCTGAGGAAAAATTTCATCAGATTGTGGATGAAAATGGTAATTTTATAAAGGACGAAACGGGGCAAATAAGATTTATTGGAAATGGAACAATGCAGGTTATAAAGGACTTGGGATTACGTGATCCGTTTTCTGGCGTTACTCAAATAAATGAAGAGGATATTGCTGATATTGTCGCCCATTATTTTCTTTTGTCTGAACAAATAAAATCCGTTGTTGCACTAGGAGTGAAATTGGATGAAAATGGCGAAGTGAAAAGGGCTGGCGGTTATTTTAATCCAGTTGTCGCCAGGAGTAGAAGACGGATTTATTGACAAATTAGAAAATAAATTGCTGCAAATTAGAACAATTACTGAACTTTTAGAAGGTGGAATGAGCCTTGAACAGATTGTGGAGCTGCTTTACGAGGATATTTCAGTATTTGAAGATGAAACAGATGTTGATGGTGCCCATAAAAAAGTTTATGTGGAAGATTTTGAAATTTTAGAAAAATCAGATTTGGAATACAAGTGTAACTGTACAAGGGATAAGTTTTACAGAGGATTAATTACGCTTGGAAAAAGATGAAATTAATAAAATTTTTGGAAGAAGAAGGAAAAATTGAGACTGAATGTCATTTTTTGTAGAAAAATATGAGTTTACAAAAGAGGATTTTGAATAAAATTAATTTTTGAGAAAAAAATATAAATTTTTGAAAAATAAAAAGTTGTGAGTTATTTTGAAATGATAAAAATAAATAAAAATTATAAACTAATAAGGAGATGAAAAATGTCAAAATTAAGAGTAGGTGTAATACGTGGGGGAGTTTTCGACTGAAAGAGAAGTGTCGCTAAAAAACAGGAAGTGAAATTGTAGCAAATTTAAATAGAGATAAATATGAAGTTTTTGATATTGTAATTGATACTGAAAAAGAAGTTTATGAAAAGATAAAAGACTTGAATCTAGATTTTGCTTACATTGCTTTACATGGTGTATTTGGAGAAGATGGAAGAATACAAGCAATTTTACAAAGTTTTGGAATTGCTTACAGTGGACCTGGAGTAATGTCAAGTGCGGTTTGTATGGATAAGGAATTTTCAAAAAGAATTGTTTCTGAATACGGAGTTAGAATTGCAAAATGGAAAAGTGTTCGTGTAGGAGAAACAGTTGATTTTGAAACAGTAAAAAAAGAATTAGGAGATTATCTTATAGTAAAACCAAATAATGGTGGTTCAAGTATTGGAGTAAGTTTTGTGGAAAACTGAAGAAGAATTGAAAAGGATTAGAACTTGTATTTGGAATGGATAAAGAGGCTTTTAATTGAAGAAGTATTGCATGGAGTGGAAATAAGGTGCCAGTAATTGGTGGAAAAAGTTTCTCCAACAATAAGAATCGAAGCACTTGCTGGAGATTACTTTTGATTATGAATCAAAATATGCAAAAGGTGGAGCAAAAGAATACGTGTTTGAATTCCCAGAAAAAGTATAAAGCTGAAATTAACAAATTTGCACAAGATAGCTATTATGGATTAAAATGTGAAGGATTCGCAAGAATTGACTTTATGGTAGTAAACGAAGAAACACCATATTTCATGGAAGTAAACACATCACCAGGAATGACAGCTGCAAGTTTATTACCAAAAAGTACAGCTTCAAAAGGATACAGCTACTCAGAAACATTAGATTTATTAATTGAATCTTCATTAAAAGTGGAAAGATAAACTAATATATCAAAATATGGAGGGAAATATGGAAAGAATAGCAAGTTTTACAGTAGATCATAAAAATTAAACAGAGGAATTTATGTGTCAAGAATTGACGAAATTAATGGGAATTACATCACAACTTTTGATGTGAGAATGAAGTCACAAACAGAGAACCAGTTATAAACATTGCAGAACTTCACACAATGGAACATTTAGGAGCAACATTTTTAAGAAATCATCCAACTTGGAAAGATGAAGTTGTATATTTTGGACCAATGGGTTGCAGAACAGGATTTTATGTAATTTTGAAAGGAAAATTAGAATCAAAGGACATCATTGACTTAATGAAAGAACTTTACAAATTTATGGCAGAATTTAGAAAGGCGAAATCCCAGGAGCAACTGCAATTGAATGTGGAAACTATTTAGATCAAAACTTGGCGATGGCTAATCTTTGAATCGAAAAAAATTTTTGGAAGAAACTTTGGAGAATTTGACGGAAGCGAATTTGGTTTATCCTAGATAGAGAAATTTAAAAATAGAAGATTAGTTTGTTTTTAGATTTTTCAAAAATTTAATATAAAAAGGAGATTTATGAAAAATATTTATTTTATTTTTTTAGTTATTTTTTCATTAAATTTTTCATTTGAATTAAAAAGAAAATTTAAAAATTTTTAAAAATAAGAGTTTAAAATTATCAGAAGAGGAAAATGAAAAATCAAAAAGTGAAAAAGTTGTTGAAGTTTTTAATAAAGAAATTTTTAGATAGAATAGAAAAAGTCAAAAATAAGGGAATTGAATATTCGGAAAAATACTAATTTTATAACTGGGTGGAAAAATTTTTAAAGCGAATGTACCTGATGTTTTTGATGAATAATAAAGTCTATGAAAAACAATTTATGAAATTGAAAAGATTAACTTTATTTCAAAAATAAAGTGGAAGTAATTTATACTGAAAAAATTACCAAATATTTTTAAAATTATGTTTTCTGAAGAATTTAATAAAATGCTAGAAGATAAAGTTTCGAAAGAATTGGGATATAAATTGGATAATGAAAAATTCAAAAATTGTCCAATGAAGAAAGAATGAAAGCAAATGCAATAATTTTGTCTGAATATCAAAAATGAAATGATAAAGATATTGGATAGTAATCAGTTTGAGTATATGACTATTAAAATAAAGATGATTTTTGGAAAGAAAAGAAAAAGGATGGGAATATAAAGATGAAGAAACATTAGAAAGTGATGGTTTTGATATTTTTGATTCTATGTTTGAAATTTTGGAAAAATAATTTGAATAAATGAGGATGAGGTATGAGAATGAAGAAGATGTTAATGTTATTTTTTACTAACAGCAAGTCTTGGATTTTCAGCAAATTATAAGGTGGAAGTTAGCCGAATGTGAAAAATTCAACAGTCAGAAATTGAAAAGAACAATTTGGAAATTGAAAAAGTTTTTGGAAAATACAAAACGAGATACTCTTGAAGGAATAAAAAGAGGTTGACAATCAGATTGCAGAACAAAAAGATGAATTAGGAGCAAGATTTTTGGCGAAATTTTGAAAGAATATATGAGAAATATGGAATATCGTATTAAGGAGATAAATTATAATTCTAGTTCAAGTGCAGATTTAAAATTTGTTTTAAAAGCACCAAAATTAAATTTTTAATTTCTCTTTTGGGAGATGAAGACCAAGAAAAATAAATAAAAACATTTGAGCAAAAACTGGAAAAATCAATAAAAATATTTGTCAAATGTTTCAGGGAAGATTTTTCAAAAGAAATGGATGCTAAACCTTGATAGATATAGTATCAAAAACGGTTTCAGATAAAATTAAAAATATAAAAGAATTTGATGAAAAAAAGAAGGAAACTGTAGAAGCAACAAAAATTAATGGGAAATGGAATATTATAATGAATAATTTAAAATAGAACATTTTAGAAAATTAATAAGATTAGAATTTTTTAATATAGAAATTAAAAATTTTTTGTAACAAAGGAAGGATTGAAATGGCAAATAATAGACACACATACACACATTTACGACGAGCAATTTGCAGAAGATTTTGATGAAGTTGTGGAACGGATTGAGGAGCAATTGGAAAGTGCTGTTGTTATTGGGTGTGATTTGGAAAACTTCGCTTTACGAGTGTGGCTCTTGCGAATAAATATCCGTTTATTTATGCGGTGATTGAGTTCATCCTGTGGATATAAAAATATAATGATGAAGTAGAAAAGAACTCGAAAGATTGGCATTGACTGAGAAAAAGGTTGTTGCGATTGGGGAAATCGGACTGGATTATCACTGGATGGAAGATCCGAAGATAGTTCAGATTGCTGGATTTAGAAAGCAGATGGAACTTGCTGAAAGAGTGAAAAAGCCTGTTGTGATTCATACGAGGGAAGCGTTGCAGGATACGATTAATGTTTTGAAGGAATATCCGAATGTTGGTGGGATTTTGCATTGTTATCCAGGATCGCTTGAGGCGGCAAAACCACTTTTAGATAGATATTATATCGGAATTGGCGGAACTTTGACATTCAAGAATAATAAAAAGACGAAAGAACTTGTGAGAGAACTTCCTTTGGAAAAGATTGTCCTAGAAACAGATTGTCCATATTTGACGCCAGTTCCTTTTAGAGGGAAAAGAAATGAGCCGATTTATACAAAATATGTGGCGGAAGAAATTGCTAGAATTAAGGAAATTTCAGTGGAAGAAGTTATAAGAGTAACTACGGAAAATGCGAAGAAAATTTATGGGATGAAATAAAAAGGAGCAATAAGTGAAGAAGATAAGGTTTTTAATAATTCTTGCGAGTATGATTTTGAATGTAAATATATTTGGGGCAAAGCTGATTTATACTGATAAAAAGACAAAAGTGTCTGATTACGATGTAAAAAGAAAGTTTAGTAAAAATATCAAAAAGAATGAGTATAAAAAGGTAAAAACTTATTATGCTATAACTGATAATACGACAGGATATGACAATTGGGAGGAAGAAGCTGGAGGCGTGATGCCAAGAACATATCTTCCTAAAAATTGGAAAAATAGGAAAACATCCGTTGAAAGATCAGGAAGGCGAGGATCATACGACACTTGCAACGAAAAACTTTTTCTTGAAACAACAGGGTTTGATACAAGTAAAGTGATAAACTATGGTGCTGAAAAATGAATGGAATATGTTAGAAGGAATATTTTCATATAGTACAAGTACACCATATTATTCACAGTATTTATTGACAGATAATGCATGGTATTTTGGAAATGTGATAAATGAAACGCTTTTAAATAATTATATGCCAAGACTTGCAACAGCAAATACAGATGATAGAAATTTATTGATAATAGCTTTTCCAAATGCTGAAGAAAAGAAAAATAATTTGATGCCGAAGTGTCGCTTAATGATGCAACTGCAGAAATTTCCTTGTATAGTGATGAAATAGCAAAAGTTATTTAGAAGCCAGCGAATAATGGTTGATGCGTAAATTGCTTTAATTATGGGAAAAAAGATGTAACTAATTTTGTTTTGCTGAATGAAAGCTATAGAGGTAAGAAAATATCGGATTTTTCAAATAAATGTACAATGTCACAGAAGAATGATGAAGTTGGAGCAGATGCATTGTATGCACGAGGTAATACAATAGTAGCACTTGGAAATATATATAGTAAGGTAAATGACTCAAGTGAATTTGGAACAAGTTTTGCAACCCCTAGAACGGCTGGATATGCGGCAATTATTTTGAATAAATTTAAGGGACTGACTTATCATCAGGTTAAAGAAATTCTTTTGACAACGGCTTATCGTGAAAAAGACAGGCTTGACAATCAGATGGGCTGGGGAATTGTGAATATTAGAAAAGCGCTTAATGGTCCGACAAATTTGAATGCGGGACTGATTGAAGAAAATAAATTCTATACTGGGATGTATGATAAAATTTTTAATAAAAAAAGTAATGACATTTATTTTTGGGCAGAACCTGAAACTGACTGGATCTGGACTAATGATATAGACAGTGGATTAAGTGACAAGCCAAGCGGAACATCAACTTATATTATGGCTTTGGATAAGGATGACAACAGTATAACAGGAAAAGTGACAATACAAAATTATTTGTCAAGTGAAGAAAACTTTTACAAGGAAACTAGTAAATATGTGCCAGGACTTAGAAAAGCCGGGAAACATAAACTGACTATAACTGGGGATTTGCTTTATGGCGGAGAAACTCAAGTTTTGGAAGGGACACTAAAACTTACTGGAAATATACCTGACAGCACAATAGTTGTCTATGAAGGAGCGACACTTGAACTTTGCGGAAATGCAAATAAAGTTGTACTTGCTGGCGGGAAAATTGAAGCATGTCCGAGCGCTAAATATACGCTTGTGAATGAAGATAGGGAAGATATTGAAGTAAATAAGAAAAAGTGATTGATATTCCAAAACTTTTTTTATTTTACTCAGCAACAAAATTGAAACTAATAATTTTTAAAGATTATGATAAATATAATAAGTTTTTAAATAAAGCATTATCATCACATAAAAAGTAATTATAATTTTTGGAAAAATGCCTAAAGATGAATTTTATGCCGGGAAAAAAATCAAGTTTATGCACATGATTATTCTTATAAATTAACTGGAAAATGGGATTTTACTGATACTTATGAATTTTTATAAATATATGAATGAAAAAAATAAAATAATAGATTAATAAAATTAATAAATTAATACTATTAAAAAGTTTTTATAAAAAGGATTTATCATAAATTCTAAATTAACAAGGGTTTTTACCCTTGCCATAAAATAATTAAATTTCTTCTTTCAATTTTTCATCAAAGCCTGACAGCCTTTTGTGACATCAGCAAAATGTCTGCTCAAAATCTCCTGTAAACCAAGGATCGGCAATATCACGGCTTATCTTCGCATATTCCAAAAGTCTTTTAACTTCTCCTGCTTTTTTCTCCCATTTATAAATGAATTAATATCTTTTATATTATTTTTTTATCCATTCCAATGATGTAGTCAAACTCCAAATCCGAATCTTCGAGAGTCCGAGAATACATTCCAGCAGTAGAAATTCCTTCTTTTTCAATCTTTTCACGAGTTCCGTGATGAACAGGATTTCCATGTTCCCAAGAACTTGTTGCTGCAGAGTCAATTATAATTTTATCTTGCAAATTCTCATCTGCAACCATTTTTAAAGACAGCCTCAGCCATTGGAGAACGAGCATATATTTCCAAGGCAGACAAATAATACTTTTTTTCATTTCTTCTCCTTTTGATTTTTATTTTTTTACTTTTCATTATTTTTTTCATAAATTAAATTTTTTTCGTTTTAAAATTATAAATCTTAAAAAAATAAAAAAATAAGATTAATTGTTGTAGGTTTCTGCAACGGTTTAACCAGCCTCTAAGCCATCTTTGCTCATTTTTAGCACCAGAATTTTTCACTCTTCTCTCAAGCACAGATTTTGCTGACTGGCTAAATTCTTCAAGTGCTCGCTTTTCCAGTTTGAGAACCTTTCATATTTTCCAAAACTTGCAAGCAGTCCCCAGCCTTGTCCATTATAAGTTTCTGATGGCGAAATTCCTCACCTTTGAAATTTACATAGTCAATTAATGGATATAAGCTCATTTGGCGAGTTTGCAACACGGTAAAAATTGCTTTTTGACATTTTCTTTATTTTTTTGCAACTTTTTAACATTTTTTCCAGCGAATCTTCCAGGCGGTTGAAAAATAAATTCAATTTGTGTATCCTGCGTTCTGTAAAGAAAAATTAATCAGTTCGGTAATTTCTGGATTATTATTTTTGTTTTTAATTTCAAAAATTCTTCTCGGCTTTTTCCAAGGTGCAAATTTATTATCTTTAATAATTTTTGGCAATCCAATATTTTTTTAGATTTATAAAATTCCACAAGTGGCGGAAAACTTTCTTCAAATTTACCTTTTTTTCATTCTTTTTTTATACCAAATAAAATGTCCTATTCCAAGTGACGGGAAATTCTCTCCGCTATTCCAAACAACCAAGTCATTCTTTTTCCCAGCAGACTTCATTTTGAAAAATTCTTTTAGCCACACGGTTAAGTTCTTCTTTTGAAATCGACAATTTTGGTCTTTCACTTAAATTTTGAGAGTTTTTTTATTTTTCTCTTCGTTGATATTAATATTTTTTTAGTTATATTTTTTTATTTTTGATTTAAGTTATCTGCCTTTTTAACAATTTTTTCACATTTTCATTTTTTTGTTTTTGGTGATTTTTTTAAAAAAATCCAAAAAGATGTCAAGGAAGCTATTAGTGCTCCAAGTAAAATAACAGTTTTCATGAAATTCCTCCTTTTTTAGTAATTTTATCATATTTTTCGGGATTTTATAAAACAATTGTTTTTTTCTTGTTTTTATTCAATGTGAACTACTCCCGCTTTTTAGAAGCGGGAGCTTCTTGGAAGTATCTGCTTTTGCTAGCCAAATATATTTACCAAGCTCTTTGGGTAGTTCCTACCCTGTCTTTTTATTTCCTAATATTTCAAAATCTCTTTTCCAATGTTTTTTATATTCAGTGCCGCATTATAATCCCTATCAATCTCAATTCCACAGCACTCACATTTATAACTTCTTTCTGATAATTTCAGTTCCTCTTTAAGATTTCCACATCTACTACAAGTTTTTGATGACGGAAACCATTTATCTATCTTCAAAAATTGTTTCCCTAAAAACATCAGTTTATACTCAACCATCCTCAAAAAACATTCCCCATCCATTATCTCCTACACTTTTTCCAAAATTTAATGCCTGGCTCATCCCTTTCATATTCAAATCCTCAACAACCACAGCATTATATGTTTCAGACAATTTTTTCGATAATTTATGCAAAAAATCTCTTCGACAATTCTTGATATACTCATGCAATTTTGATATTTTCGCTTTTTGATTATACCAATTTTTAGAAAATTTTACTTTTCTCGATAATGATTTCTGTAATTTTTTTAAATTTTTCTCCAACATCTTAAAAATATCTTGGATAATCAGCTCTTTGGTTTTCAGAGCTGACAAATAATTCAGACATTGAAAAATCAAGTCCAATTACTTTATCATTATTACTAGCTACTTTTTGAATTTCTTTTTCAAATTCCGTCAAAATAGAAACATAGTAATTTCCATTACTGTTTGTCAATGTTACTGACTTTATCTTGTAATCCTTTGGTATTTCTCTATGATCTTTCAATTTTACTTTTTTCAATTTTGGCAAAATCAAATATTTGTTTTCCTCAATTCGTATTGAATTATTTACACAATTTGTCGTGTAACTTTTAACACTATTCTTTTAGATTTGAACCTCGAAATTTCGCTCTCTTCTGAAAAAAATTCGTAAACGATTGTTTTACATTCAATTGAGCATTTGAAAGTGCCAGGCTGTCCACTTCTTTCAAAAATTGGTTTTCACTTTTCAAACTAGCAGGTGTAATTATTTTATTTTTCCCAGTTTCTTTATAAAATTTATTTGCAGTGTACAAAATCGTATTGTAAACAAAACGAACACATCCAAAAAGTCTTATTTATCAATAATTCCTGATCTTTATTTGGATAAATTCTGTATTTGAATGCCAAAATTATATTTCATAAAATTACACCTCCTTTTGATTTTTGAATATTATTTTTAATTATTTTTTAGAGATTTTATCATTAATGATTTCTCTTCGATATTTTTATACAAAAAAATTGTATCATAAGAATATCCTTTTTTCAATTTTTTACAAAAAAAGCAATTCATCTCCCACTTATAGAAGTCGGAGACTTCTTGCTATCTTTTGTTAAATTTTTCAAAAAAATTGAAATTTTTATTTTTGAAAATCGGCACACATTGTGATATAATTAGAGTTGAGAAATGTTATTAATAAATAAATTTATGGAGGTAATTAGAAATGACTAGAATTGAAGATATCTATGCAAGAGAGATACTTGATTCAAGAGGAAACCCAACTGTGGAAGTTGAAGTTTACTTAGAAGGTGGAGCAATGGGAAGAGCATCTGTACCATCTGGAGCATCAACTGGGGTGCACGAAGCAGTTGAATTAAGAGATGGTGACAAATCTAGATATTTAGGACAAGGTGTATTACAAGCAGTAGAAAACGTAAACAAAGTTATCGCTGAACACTTAATCGGATTTGACGCTTTAGACCAAGTAGCTATTGATAAAGCTATGATCGAGTTAGACGGAACACCTAACAAAGGTAAATTAGGAGCTAACGCAATCTTAGGAGTTTCATTAGCAGTAGCTAAAGCAGCAGCTAATCAATTAGGTATACCTTTATACAGATACTTAGGTGGAGTAAATGCTAAAGAATTACCAGTACCTATGATGAACATCTTAAATGGAGGATCTCATGCAGATTCAGCTGTTGACGTTCAAGAATTCATGGTACAACCAGTAGGAGCTAAAACTTACAAAGAAGCTTTAAGAATGGGATCTGAAATTTTCCACCACTTAGGAAAAAAATCTTAAAAAGCAAATGGAGATTCTACTAACGTAGGAAACGAAGGTGGATACGCACCATCTAACATTAACGGTACTGAAGGAGCTTTAGATGTAATTTCTCAAGCTGTTGAAGCTGCTGGATACAAATTAGGAGAAGACGTTACATTCGCAATGGATGCTGCTTCATCTGAATTTGCTACTCAAAATGCTGACGGATCTTATACTTATACATTCAAAAGAGAAGGTGGAGTTGTAAGAAACTCTGACGAAATGGTTGAATGGTACAAACATTTAACTTCTAAATATCCAATCATTTCAATTGAAGATGGATTAGCTGAAGATGACTGGATGGATTCAAAAATTAACTGATGCTATCGGAGATAAAGTACAATTAGTAGGAGACGATTTATTCGTTACTAACACTAAGAGATTAGCTGATGGAATTGCAAAAGGAATTGCAAACTCAATCTTAATCAAAGTAAACCAAATTGGTACTTTAACTGAAACATTAGACGCTATCGAAATGGCTAAAAAAGCAGGATACACTGCAGTAGTATCTCACAGATCAGGAGAAACTGAAGATGATACAATTGCTGATATCGCAGTTGCTACAAATGCAGGACAAATTAAAACAGGATCTGCTTCAAGAACAGATAGAATGGCTAAATATAACCAATTATTAAGAATTGAAGATGATTTAGCAGATGAAGCTATTTACGAAGGTAAAAAAAGCATTCTATAACATTAGATTAAAATAATAGATTAATATTTAAATTATAAAAAGTTATGCTATTATAGATTTTCAGGGTGGAGACAGACCGAAGAGCCTGGTAAATATATGTGATTTTTAAAATTATATACTTCCCAGGAAGTTCTCTTTTTCAATATATTTTAATATAATTTTTTAGTAATTTATATAAAAATTGACAATTATTGTTAAATGGTATATAATATAAAAGATAATTAAAACTGATAACTTATTAGGAGGAAAAATGAAAAAGTTGGAATTTTATTTGTACTTTTAAGTGCTTTTATCATTCTCAGCTAATTCTGCAAAAACTGTAAAAACTACAAAAAGCTAAAAACTACAAAAACAGTAGTCGCTCAAACTGTAACTGGTAGATTTAACCAATTGGAAGCAGAATATGAAAGATTGGTAAACATGAGAAACCAAGAGTACAACAAATTAAAAGCAAATGCTGATGCAGAAGAAAGTTAAATTAGCTGAAAAAACAAGCTCAAAAAGCTCAAATTGAAGAAAGAATCGAAAATTAAAGCAGAGATCAGAATCAAAAAGCATTTAAAGCTCAATATGCTGAATTAGCAAAACAATATGAAGCTGTAGTTAAAGCATTGATACAGAAATCAAATCTTTAAATACAACAGTTGAAAAATTTTGCAACTATTGAAACTTTAAAAAGGAAATCAACAAAATTAAAAAGTGAAAGGAGATACGAGGTAGAAAGTTAAATTCAAATAATTTATACTTAATCCCGTAGGTAAAATATGAAAAAGAAATTAGCAGTATTATTAGGAGTATTAGTATTAAGCAGTGTTTCATTTGCAGCTCCAAAACCAGCAGCAGGTGGATCATCAATCGAAAACAGCTTAAATAACTTAGAAAATCAATTAAACAAATTACAACAAAATGGAAGATGCAAAAATACAGAGAACAAGAAGCTCAAGCAAATGCAAAGGTCTCAAAGATTAGAAAACTATACAGCAATGCAAGCTAAAATTGACGAAAGACTTGCTGAAATTGAAGCAAATGAAGATACAAGCATCTTTCGGAAAAGAATTCAAAAGCTAAAGCAGACTGAATATAAAAACTAAGAAATCAATTAGACAAAGAAATTGCTAAAGAACAACAAATTATTAGTAACTTTGAAGTAATTAAATCTTTAAGATAGTAAACATGTTTAATATAAAAAGATGCTTTTACAAGTTATTTGAAAGGCATTTTGTATAAAAATTTTGAAGGGTGATTGCTATGAAAGAAAAATGAAATTGCAAGGAATGTTGCTAGCAGGATTAGCTTCAAGCTTATGGTCCATATCGGGAATTTCTGGAGAAATTTTTATTTAAAAATATAATTTTTTTCATCAGATTGGCTAGTGTCAATAAGGACATTAATTTCTGGGATATTGCTTTTTATGGTAGTCATTTTTATTGAGAAAAAAATCTATTTTAAAGCCGTTGAAAAAATAAAAAGGATTTTTATTGAATAATTTTATTTGGAACTGCAGGAATGTATTTAGTTCAATATACGTATTTTAAGACAATTGAATTGAGCAATGTTTCATTTTTCAACAATTTTTACAGTTTACAGCGCCATTTTTATATTTATTTACGAATCTATAAAAATAGGAAAATTCCAGCGGTTTCAACATTGCTTTTACTTTCTATGACAGTTTTAGGAGTTGTGTTTATAGCGACAAAGGGAAAGATCCCGAGTTTGTCTGTTTCGCCAGAAGCATTATTGCTTGGACTCATTTCAGCGATTATGATTGCTTTTTATTCAATTTATCCAAAAAGGCTTTTGAAAAAATATGGAAGTATAACGGTAGTTGGATGGGGAATGATTGTAGGAAGCATAATTTCAAATATTGTTCATCCAATCTGGAAAATACAAGGGATGTAAATTCAAAATCTATCATTCAAGTAGCAATTGTTGTAATTTTAGGAACATCTATTGCATATTTAATTTACATTGCCAGTTTAAACTACATTTCTTCTTCTCTTGCAGGAATTTTAACAGCTTTTGAGCCCGTACTTGCTGCAGTCTTGTCAGTAGTTATTTTTGGATTAAGATTCTCATTTGTTGAATTAATTGGATTTATATTGGTTTTTGTTTCAATTTTTTTATTTTGGAAAAAGATTGTAATATAAAGATTTGTTATGAATTTTTGAATTATACTCGAATCCATTTAAAAATTGAACTATTAAAAATTATATGAATTTAGAGTTTGAGCAAAAATATCCATAGTTTTTAGTTCAGTTTTAAATAAGTTTTGTCATATAATTAATTAAATTGAAAATTATTTTACAAGGAGTATTAATTAGTTTTAGTATTATAATTTTATAGCTACAAATATTATTTAGCAAGGGGTCAAGACCCTTGTTTTTATATTGCTTTCAAGATTTGATATTAGAAAATTTAAAAATATTCTTAAGATAGGATAATCAGTTCCTTGTTGCTCTTATTTAATACTTCTCTTCCATCTTTTTAACTACTACATCATCTTCAATTCTGACTCCGCCCCATCCGTCAAAAATAAAGCCCAGGTTCAGAAGTAACGACCATATTTTCCTTTAACTCAATTTGAGAAGCAGAAGATAAGTAAGGCAATTCGTGAATTTCAGCACCAATTCCATGTCCTAATCCGTGTCCAAAATATTTGCCATATCCTTTTTCATTAAAGAAATTTCTGACAACTTTATCAACTTCATCTGACATTACACCCTCTTTTATTGTTTCTATTCCCAGTAATTGAGCTTCTAGAACAGTATTGTAAATTTCCTTGTGTCTATCTGTAATATTATTTCCATAATAAACAGTTCTTGTTATATCTGACACATATCCTTCATAATATGCTCCAAAATCCATTGTAATAAATTCTTCCTTTTGAATTTTTTTGTCAGAAGCAACTCCATGGGGCATAGCTGAACGGTAACCGCTGGCAAAAATTGTTGTAAATGAACGGTCATCAGCTCCTAATTTTCTTTGAATGTATTCCATATATGAAGAAACTTCCTTTTCAGAAACACCTTCCTTTATAATTTTTAAGGCTTCTGAAAATGCCACATCACTAATTTCTACTGCTTTTTTAATAAGGGCAATTTCTTCATCAGATTTTACCATTCTTTCCATCACAAGTTTATTTCCAACAGGAACTAATTCCACTTTGAAAATATCTTTAATTGTCTGATAAAGCGAGAATGAAACGTTAATATCTTCAAATCCGACATTTTTTAGTCCAAATTTCTTTATATATTCTCCAACTGTCTGAAGCGAACCACGAGAAACTTCCACAAATTCAAATCCCATTTCAGTAACTTGCTTAGTGGCTTGTGCTTTATATCTAAAATCTGAAAAGAAAAAGTTTCCATTTTTTGTCGCAAGAGCAACTCCAGTAGTCCCTGTAAATCCAGTAAAATATCGAATATTATACAAATCTGTAATAAATAATCCGTCAATATTCAGTTCATTTAAAATTTCTTGATAATTTTTCAGTTCTTTTTCCATATTTTTCCCTCTTTTTAGTGAACTACTCCCACTTTAGAAGTGTGAGCTTCTTGGGAAGTATCTGCTCTGTTAGCCAAATATATTTACTAGCTCTTTGGGCAGTCCCCTGCCCTGATGTACGAGTATTATACCATATAATAATTATTATTTCGTTATGTTCTAGCAATTCATCTCCCTCTGTAGAAGAGGGAGACTTCTTTGCTAGATATTGTTAAAATTTTTTTACTTTTAAAGTGTAACATAAATTAGAAGTTTTTTCTATTTATTTTTTTACTTTTTTTCTTTTTATTCACATTTAAATAGTGAATTAATTATGAATTTTTGGCAAAAGTTAAAATAGCAAGCAATCTAAAATATAATTTTTGTGTTTTTAAATGAGATTTAGTAGTTTATAATTTATCTGAATTTGTGAAAATAATTTAAAGTAAAATAAAAATAGCCAAAAAGATCTGTTCAATAACTTAATACTTAACAAAAGGTCAAGATCCCTTGCTTTTAGAATATTTATTTTGTTAAATTCTAAAATTGAACAAGTCTAATGACTAATTTTTATTTTTATAATAGATTATGATTTTTGCGATTATTATCATAAAAATTAGAGAAGTTTAAATTCTAAAATTTATGTGTATATCCAACTGTGAATACATTTACTATTTTTATCATATTTTACTTTTGATTTATCAATAGTAATTCCTGGAAGTGAAGTTTTTCATCGTTTTTCCGTTAGCAGAATTGAAATTTACGTGCGCTAGTCCAAATTTCCATTCTGAAGATTCTGTTGGCTTTAGGTAAGTCCAGTTGCATAAATTTGTGAATCTATTGCATATTCCACGTCAGAGAATGATTCTTTTTACCCAGTATCTGCATAGTTGAATCCAGCATGCCAAGTAAATTGTCATTAATTCTGTAATCTGCTCCAAAATTTACTTCATATCCGTCATTATATTTAAATCTGTCTATTTTTTGCACTTTGTTGAAGTAATGTGTGTATCCGCCAGAAAAAGTCCATTTGTTTACATCTTTTGAAACTCCCTAATGCCAGAACTCCTGGCAAGTCACGTCTTGAATGAACTCCATCTGCATATTCCGGATAAAAGAATGAAATTCCCAAAGGTCGTCCTGCAAACAGCATTTTATTGTTTTCCTGAGCTTTTGACTTAAATTTTAATTTTACAGGTGTTTCATATTTTACTGCAAAATTCAAAGTATCAGTAGGTTTATAGTCAAATCCAATAATTCCTCCAATTCTTCGGCATTACGTTTTGAATTCATTGATAAATAATTTTTTTATTAAGATCAATAGTCGCTCCCACAAGCGGATTATAATCATATCGAGCTTCTCCATCTAATTTTCTGTGGGCATAAACGTATTTAAGACCACCTGACATTGAGAAGGTATCATTGAATTTATAGGCACTTCCAAGCATTAGCTGATAGTAACGGTTTTGTCCTGTAAAACGGTTTTTGTAACTTTGCTCCAAGCGTTCCTCCTGTAATATTGTTAAAAGTTTCTCTAGCCAGTTCAATTCCAGCAACTCCATCGTTATAACGAAGAGTAGTACCGCTCTGCGATAACGCTTAGATTCCCAAAAAGTGAGTAATTATTCTTTGTATAAAAGGTTAAATGAAGGCGCTCCTGCATATCTATGTGATTTTAATCCATTTAATGTCATTGATTCATCAATCATTGAATTTTGTAAATTTGCATTAATGTAAGTTCCATCATCTAAAAAGGTATTCCTGCTGGATTATAAAAGGCCTTCTACAGAAATTTTTCCTGTTTGAGATGGGTTTTGAAAAGTATGAGGCTGAATTATTTGACAAATAGTCAATACTTCGTCGTGATTTGCAAAAATTGCAGTTAAAAACTGATAAAATGGCTATTTTTAATTTCATAATTTTCTCCTTATCTTTATTTTATAGTTATTTATAAAATTTAAATAATATACATTTCTAAATTTCAATTTTTCTCATTTTTATAAATAATCTATAAAATGTTATTATTTTTGTTTTTATAATTTTTACTTTTAAAATTTTAAGTATAGATAATATAACATGTGTTATATAAAAAGTCAATAGATTTATTTTTGGAAATAAAAAGTTTTTCTTAAAAATAGCAAATATATTTAATATTTATATAATTGAGTTAGAAAAATAGGCTATATTGGCAAGTTTAGTTTTTCTAAGTGAAAAATCGTATATAATAATAGATTTTTATGCAAATTTATGCTAAAATAAAAAGATGTTTTTCCTTTGAACATAAAAATTTGAACATAAGAAAATAAAGAAAACGTAAATGGAAATTAGGACAATGAAAAATAATTATCCTTTTTCAAAAAAATAAAGAGAAGAGGAGGTAAAAACGTGAGATGAAATACATAAAGAGATCTTTGATTGTATTTATTTTTCTTCTAATGTCTTTATTTGCACTAAAGTTTTATATTTCAACTAAAAACTTTAGGGCGTGCTGACTTCGATTTTGAAGAGCAAATGGACTGAATGTGGAATTTAGGAATGTCAAGTTGATTGGATTTAATAAAATTCAGATTGACAACTTAAAAAGTTAAAGATCTTGCAGGAAATGTAGTTATTGATGCTAAAAAGACTACGGCTGGAATTAGTCTTCTTATGCCGACTAGGCTTTAATAGAATTGATGTGTATAATGGAACTGTAAATTTGGAACGTAGAAAAATGAAGATTTTAATATTTTTTTCACGTAATAAAAAGATCCAAAGAAACCTAAGACATTTGACACGACAAGCAGAATTGGGAAAATGCATATTCATAACTCAATTTTAAATTTTACAGATACAAACTTATAGCAAGAAAATAAGAAAAACATTGAAAAAGTAAGTGGAAGGCTAGAAGTAGCAAAAATCACGTGGTTTTTCACTTTTTGCGAAAGGTTCTGAAATAAGAATGAAGATGGAACGACTGAAATTCTAAAGGTTGAATTGAAGCAATTGATAAAGTCTCACAATCGATTTACTCAATGTTTGATAAAATAAAATAGTGATATAAGAAGGAAGATGCACGTCTTAATTTTGGTTTTTGAGAATGTCAGAATAACTGAGGAGCTGGGACAATATGCACAGGTTGATATGATAAAGGCAAAAAGGCGGAATACTTACAGGTGCATTGAAAATGGAGCAGAATAAAATTGAAAAGAAAAATACATGCTCTAGGGAAGCCTGAAAAATTAAAAATGGAAAGTTGTCTTATGTTGATTTTTGACGGTGATATTGAAGGCGTTAATGCTGTAGTTGATATGAAAAAGGACAAAATTACAGTTAATGCAAATACTAAATTGAGTGAAAGTCCAGTAACTTTGACAATGGCATATTTCATACAGACTCAAAAAAATGAATTTGAAATTAGTTGCAGATAAACTTCCATTTGATCAAGTTGCACGTTACAAAATAATTAAAGATGCAAAATTGAAGCTGAAGGTGCAGTTTCAGGAAATCTTGAATTAAATATCGATACAAAGAGTAAAAAGGAACGCTTGACGGTAAGTTTTTCTTCAGATAATATAAGAATTTCAAACTCTGATTTTCAAAATGTAAAGACTAATATGAAAAATTACAAATGAAAAGCTGACTTTAAGTGACACATCATTTATATTTTAATCAAGAGTTTTTCAGGGTTCAAAAGTAAATGAGGATATTTAAAATTGGAAAATTTGTGTATGACCTGAAAAAGAAAAACTGGGTCAGAGATTATGTATTAAATAATCTTGGGTCTGATTTTGACATCAAAAAGATCACAGGAAGTGCAAAAATTTCTCCCAAAAATATTATAACAGGTACAGTAAGATCTAATGTTCTGAGAGGAAATTATACAGTAAATCCAAAAACTCAGACAGCTGTAGTTAATGCAAGAAGCAGAGGATACTTCAATGTAAATTATGGTGGAAAAATCTTATAAAATTAGTCCTGATGTTGACAATTTAGTTGCAGTTTAACAGTAAAAATGTACTTCGTTCTGGAATACTATAGTAAGAGTAAAGGATCTGTCAGATCCTTTTTATAAAAAGCTATAAAGGTCAAGGTAAGAATTCGTAATGGAAATTACAGAATAAGCGGGACAGGCAGGAATGAATGGCGGAGGAGTATTGAATATAAACGGGACAACAACTTCCGATATGAAACATCTCATACCTCCTTAATCTGCCAAAAGAAGTTGATATTGCAAAGTTATTAAGGGCTAATGGATATAACTTTAACGGGCTTGATAAGGCAAAATTGCTCTGCAACTGCAGAAGCTAGGGTTCATGGTGTAAATAATAAGTTTTCTGGAACTTATGAAACCATAGCCCTTATGGCGAATATATGGGAAAGTATAAAAATTTGCATGCTAACGGTAAAATTAATGACTTGGCAAATTTGGATATGACAGTTAATGCAAAAAGCAAGTGAATTACAATTTGAAAATCAGCGTTTGAGAAATGTAACAGGTAATCTTGAAATAAAAAGACAATGTTGTCAATATCGCAAGTATAAGAAATGAAAAATTTGAATGCAAGTGGTAGATATGACATTAAATCTGGTAAAAATAGATATAAATGCAAGATTAAAAATTACATGTTTACTGATAATAATTTGCCATCTAAAATGAATGTAAAAATTGGAACATTAAATGCCAATTTGACAGGAACGGCAGATAAACTTTCTGGAAAATTATGAACTTTATAGTCCTTATGGAGAATACGTAGTGGAATACGAGAAAATTACATGCCAATGGTAAAATTAATAATTTATTAAAAGCTGGATTTGACAGCCAATGCAAAAATGGATGAATTATGGCTTAATTATCAACGTTTAAAGGATGTAACGGCTAATCTTGAAATTAAAGGACAATGTTGTGAATATTTTTAAGCATTAAAAATGAGAATCTGAATGCAAGCGGTAATTACAATCTTAAAACCGGCAATATGAATATAAATGCAGGGTTAAAGGATTATATGCTTTATGACACTTCTCCATATAAAGTCAATTTAAAAGTTAAGAATTTGATGCAAACTTAAAAAGGAACAGTGAATAAACTTTCTGGAAATATAACAATACCATCTGCACCTACAACAATAAAATCAACTTATGTAGGGGATACAAATGCACATATCAGCATAAAAGATGGAATTATGAGATTTGATGATGTAACTTTGCGTGATAATAGATTAAGCGGAACTTATAATTTGGCTACAGGAATTTCAGATATTGACTTGCTGTAAAATGAGCCGGATATTCCAAAACTTTTTAGAAATGAAGGATTTAACTTTCGAACAAAATCAAATCTTAATCTTTAAAGGAGATCTAAATAATTTTAATCTTGAAGGACAAATAGCTGGAAATATGAGCTTTAAGACTTACAAGATACCGCATATTGTTGCAGATATTAAATATTCTAACGGAAATATTGACAAATTGTTTAAAATATGGGACATTTGATTTGCAAAAATTAAGATTTGTGAGATAATCAGGAAAACTTTGTTTGAAACGCAGACTAAATTTGACTTGGCAAATGTAAATATAGATTATCAGCTGGAAAAACAGAAATTTTCGCTTGATTCAATACAGGATCTGAAGGACAAGGGATACAGTGGAGATATAGACTTTGGATTTATGTATCGTGGAAGTTTTTGATAAATTTATATCTGGAGTTAAAAATAAAGTGATCTCGATTAAACTTAGCGGATTTCCAGTGAAAAATGTGGATATTGATTTGCAGGCTAATGAGAAGTCTTTGAATATTGGGCAGTTTTATCTGGAATATGAAAATAATCCACTTCTTTTAAATGGATATGTTCAATTTATACCAGTAAATATAATGTTTCTATGCTTGCCAAGGACTTTTAACCTGGATTTTCTGGGAATTGATAAAAATATAGCGCAGGCAGGAGGAATTGCGAATGTAGATGCGATTTTCTCTATCGAGGCTACAACAGGTCATATTCTGCTTTAATAACTTTAATTATAAGACAAAAAGACCAGTTGACGCTTGTAGATAATGTAAATGCCAATATCGACTTTGAAAAATAGTAAACTTATAGTAAAACCGTTTGGATGGAGGATATAACGGAGGAACTTTTAAAGTGACTGGAGATCTGGATGTTCCGACAACCCTGCAGATTTTAGTGAAAAACTAAACGATTAGAACTTGGAAAAATTTGAATTAAATGCGGATCTTAATAATGTTGGACTTCATTATGGAACTGGAATAGATTTGCACTTAGCGGAAATGCAATATTTACAGAAAATAGATTATTTGGAGATCTTGTGAAAATAATGCTCAAATACGTGAAATTCCAGATTTTAATTCATCAAAAGCTAATACAACGGAATCTGCAAAAAGGCTAAGAAGGAGCAAGACAAGTCAATTGTAGAAGGAATTGTAGAAGAGGTAATTGACAAAAATAATGAAGCAGTATACGATTAATATAGGTGACAAGCTGGAAATAATGTAAAAATTAATATTCCAAATGTAAGTCTTGTAAAAATATAAAGGGTACAGTAAAAGGTTCATCTGAAATTACGGTGATGATGGTCAAATTGGGATAGATGGAGAGTATGGAATTACAAAAGGGTCATTTTCAGTAAATGGAAATGATTTTAAGATTGATGGGGCAGAAATAAGATTTGTACCGTCAATTAATGGTGTTACAGCTTCTGTATCAGATCCATTTGTAGTTTTTGATGCCAGTACAAAAAGTAGATGGCGACAGAATAGAGATAAAATGTAAGTGGAAATGTAAGCAATCCTGAAACTAAGATTTTCATCTTCTTCTGGAAAAACACAGAGGAAATAATATCATTGCTTGCACTAATACTTTAGTTGGAAATAGTGGAAAACCCGGTGAAAATGGAGATAATTCAGTAGATGGGCTAGATAGTGGCAGGATCTTTGGTTAATACTGCATTAAACGAGCTTTTTCTTTCATCAGTGACTGGAAAGATCAATGATGCATTGGGAATGTCCAAGTTTGCTGTTTCTACAAATGTTGACCGTTCTAATAAGACAGGAGAATATAGTGCTTAACAACTACGCTTACATTACAGTGATAATTTATGACAAGGATAAGCTATTTTGGAATGTCATGATTTAAATTTCCATATCAGACTTCTAAAAGTGATGATCCAATTGGATATAATGCATGGCTAAGTTACAGTGCTTTCAAATGGACTAGACTTGAGAGCTGGAGGAGAAAGTTTTAAAAAGATCCAGTTCTGAGCGCAAAGCATGGGTAACGGTTCAAGGATAAACTATGCTGGAGTTGATTTTTCAACAAAAAGCTGATAGCATTCGGAGATATTCTGAAAAGATATTCAAGAAGAAAAATTAGATACACTATAGGAGGAAAATGTCAAAACGAAAGGTGATAAAATTTATGCTTTTGATTATTGTGGTAACGTTGTTTGCGTCTGTAAATAACTTATCGCAAGCTGAAGAGCACAGTAGCTGGAATGATGCTGGCGGATAATGCAGGTAGAATATCTACTAAGCAGGAACTGGATGACGAAGGGCTTTTCAGATATTAAGAACAGATATTCTGCTGAAGAAGTGGAAATAGGTAATGAACCTGGAAGCAAAAGAGTTAAAAGAACAGATGCAAGACGTCACAAGAAGAAGAAAAAGGTAAAACAACTAATGTATCTGAAGCTGACAGAGAAACAAGAGATGATTTAAAAAGTTGGTTCAATTGAATTTCAAACTTAAAGGAATGATCTCCAGACTACCTGTTAATCATAATTGTAAAATCAGGAGATAAATATACAAATAAAGATCTTTAGTGATATTTATCTTGAATTAAAGAGAACAGGATATGTGGCAGATGCGAATGCTTTATCCGAAAATTCGAGGAAATACTGTAAATATTACTGTATAGTTTCAGAAGTTGAAAAATGCCTAGGCTTATGCAAAAGAAAACAAATACAGGAAGAAATGAAAAAGGAAACAGGACTTTTACTATATCAAGTGTTGATATTGAAGGGTTGCAAGCTCGTAGTAAAAGATAAGGAAAAATATTTAAAGAGTTTGCCAATTGGCGGAGATATTTTCTACACCGCAAAAAGCAGTTGATGGAGGGCAAAAATATTTGACACCGGGCATTTCTATCAGTTGAACCAAAAACTGACAGAAAAGCTGATAATACTATTTTCAATAGTTTATGAAGTAAAGGAAAATCCGAGTTGTTCAAAAACATACACTTTTGAAGGAAATACACTTTACAAGGATGCAGAGCTGGAAAAAGCCTTAGGTATAAAAAGAGGCGAAATCTTAAACGGTAACTTGTTAAATCTTGATGAAAATGGAATATTAAAATTATATAACAAAAATGGATATACTCGTCGCAAGGATTGAATCAATAAATGTTTCAAATGAAGGGAATATAAAAATAGGATTATCGGAAGGAGTTTAGATTCTGTAGAATTTGAAAAAGCTTCTACTAGAAAAGACAATGAAAGACAATCTGAAAGACGTTCTGTTTTTAAGAACAAAACCTTATATATTTGAAAGAGTTCAAAAAATTAAACCTGGACAAATTTTCCAAACTAAAAATATAAAGGAAACAGTGGAAGAACTTTATAGAACAGGAATGTTCACTTCAATAGAGCCAGTTCTTGAAGGAAAAGAAGATGATCCAAATGCAAGAGTTGTAAAATTGTTTGGAAGAACGTCCAACTACACAATCAATGGAAGTATTTCACGGAACTTCAGTTGGTCTAGTAGGAGAACTTAAATTATCAGATTCAAACTCTTGGGAAGAGGACAAGATGTCACTAATTACTATCAGCATCAAACAAAGGAGATAAAAAGCATTTGATATTAGCTGGTTTGATCCTTTGGTTAAGAGGAACTGAACGTGTTCAATTGGGAGGAACAGCCTACTGGAATGTGTCAGTTGATGATAATGCTGATCCAGATGAAGTGGAAAAAGTTAAGAAAATTGGAACTCGTTGGACAATTGGTAAAGGGCTTAACAGTGACCTTTATGTAAGAATAGCGTAAGATACGACCATTATGAAGAATTGTTCTCAAATAGTAAAATGATAAGTATAACTTATTTGCACAGGGACCATCACTAATTTATGATACAAGAAATAATCAATATAGTCCTACAAAAGGAATCTATACTACACTTTCTTACGAAAGAGGAGAACTTCTAAGAGATCCTAGAAGTTATGACCAGTTTGAAGCAGATTTAAGAGCTACTACAAAACATTCTTTTGGTGATAAAAACGTAATGGCATATAGAGTAGCTTGGGGATCAACAGGAAGTGGAACTCCAGAAGCTTTTGAGATTTAGTATTGGTCGGAGCGGAATCAGTTCGTGGATATGATTATGGAGCATTTGATGAGATATGACAAATCTATGCAAACTATTGAAAATAGAATCCAAAAATTAATGATACATTACAGTTAGTGGCATTCTTTGATATTGGTAACGCTTACAGAATGAGTCAAGAGATCCGATTACTGGTATCTATAGAGCCAAACAGAAAGGTGACATACGACTTTAAAGATCTTAGGTTATGGAGTTGGGGTAAGATTGAATGCCAATTGGACCGTTAAGATTTGATTATGGTTGGCCTATAGGATCCTTGAGAAAAAGGTGAGAAAAAGATAAGGTAAATTCTACTTTAGTTTCTGGGCAGTCATTCTAATCGAGACAAGTAAACTAGATCTATTCGATAACTATGCAAACTTCAGGTTTAATAAAATAAATATTCTGAAGCAAAGAGTCTTACCTTGTGTGAGAAAAATTTAAAAATAATTATGGGATGATTGATTTTATCCCTATAATTTTAGTAAAAATTTTATAAATTTTTGTAAAATGGCTATATAGGAGGTATTCAAAATGTATAATATAAAAGAAGTTGCAGAATTAATTAGTGGAAAAATAGTTGGAAATGAAAATTTAATTTTTAAAAGATTAGCTCCATTTTTTTATGCGACAGAAGATGAGTTGACTTTTGCAGCAGATGAAAAAATGTTGAAAAGTATTGATAAATGTACTGCGTGGTGCAATAATTGTTCCACCGTTGGAAAAATTTGCTGAAAGACAGAACGTATATTGTGGTTGAAAAACTGAGAGAATTGATGCCAATTTTGCTTAACTTTTTTAAACCGAAAGTGAAACCATTTGAAAAACCGATAGAAGATTCAGCAATAATTGATGAAACAGCGAGTGTCTCAAAAATTAATACATACATTGGACACAATGTAAAAATTGGGAAAAATGTTGTAATTTATCCTAATGTTTCGATTTTTGAAGGGACAGAAATTGGAGACGGGACAATTGTTTACTCAAATGTTACGATTAGAGAATTTTCTAAGATTGGGAAAAAATGTATTTTTCAGCCAGGTGCAGTTATTGGATCTGATGGATTTGGATACATAAAAGTGAAAGGCGATAATGTGAAAATCGAGCAAATTGGACATGTTATCTTGGAAGATGAAGTGGAAATAGGAGCAAATACTTTATGCTGATAGAGGAGCGATTGAGACACGATTATAAAGGTACGAAATTGATAATTTGGTTCATATTGCTCATAATGATGTGATTGGTTCTGAATTGCTTTATTATCGCACAAGTGGGAATTTCTGGAAGTGGAAGTTGAGATAATACGACTCTTGCAGGACAAGTCGAGTGGCTGGACACTTAAAAATTGGAAATAATGTTGTAATTGCTTGCAAAAATCAGGTGTTACAAATGATGTTCCTGATGGAAAACAAATGTCAGGATTTCCTTTGAGAGACGCACATGGATGATTTGAGAGTGAAAATGTCGATGGGAAAAGTACCTGAACTTGTAAAAAGAGTTAAAAATTAGAAAAAATTGGAAAATCAGGAAAAATATATATATGAATTTCTGTCACTATTCACTAAAATTTCAAAACTCCCTTGACTTATTAATTCAAATGATGTAGAATAAATAATAAAGAACAAAAAGTAATATTATAAATAGAAAGAGAAGGGAGTTATAGATGAAAAATTACTGTTAGGGATAAGCTTATGCTTTTATGTTTAGTTAGTTGTGATCAGGGCCTAATGACACAGTTTTCAAAATTTATTAATAATATAAAGGCCGGTAAGCCGAAAGAGTAAGGTAAAATATGCTATTGATGATGGTTTTGAAGGAAATTTGGAAATGACTTATACTAATAAGACTCAAGAATTGCTTTTTAAAAACATTATTGAAAAAATCTTGAATATAAAATAATCGGGACAGAAAAACAGGATAATGATACTACTATCGTAACTGTAGAAGTAACAAATTTAGATGTACAAAAAGTATTTTTACAAGTTTTTCAAAAATGTCACAAGAAGTTTTACAAACAGATTCTAAACCACTTTCAGCTGAAGAAAGATTTAAACAGGAACTGAAGCAAAAGATAAGCCAAAAACAAAATACAACTAAATTTGTAGTTAAGAAGACTCCGCAAGGGGAAAAAGTAGTTATTACAGCTGAAAATATTGATGTATTGTTGGTAAACTTAATACAACGTTATTAAATCTGGGAAATCTTGGGGAAAACTGAAATGAAACAGCAGTAGAATTACTGAAACAGGACCTTCACTGGAGTATCACAAAAGCCTGAAGAACTTAGAAATCAAAACAAATAATTAAAAACAATCTTTCTTTACTGTTTAAAAGTTAGGTTGTTTTGCTTTTTCAAAGATATAAATATATATATAAACTTGTTTATAAGAACTGTAATGTATAATAAGTTATCATTTATGTTAGAAGATTTATAAAATGATGCATACTGTGAGTTTTAAAAAGTTTCACCATAAACTTAAAAAGTTTTTGTCTTTTATTAAGTGTTAGAACACTCGTGGCTTTTAGCCATGAGATGAATAACACTAACATTGAAGATGCCGCTTTAAAATTTGCACATTAATAATTTTGAGTGTAATATATTTTGGGTTTAAAATATAATATATAGATAAAAAGTAGCAGTGTAGACATAATGTCTTATCTAGTAGCTATTATTGTGGACTAGGCCAAAAAGAATAAGGATTTTAAAATCAAACTTGTTAGAAGATAACTTACTTTTTCAGTTATCTTATGAAACTTTCGACTTTTAGTCGGAGTAGTTCACAAATAGAAAGTAAAATAGATTGATGAAATGATAAAATATAGTATAATGTTATCAGGTTAATAATTATCTGTGAGATCTGCTGAAATGTATAAAATAATTTACATTCACAGGAAATTCCTATATATAAGTAGGAGCAATTTAGAGGAGATTTTAGGAAAAATTTTTAGAAAAAGAAAGGTGATTAATTATGAAAAACATTAATTGGTTTATTTCAGTTTTAGGAGGCACTTCATTTGTAGATGCAGTGGGAAAAGTAGAAGAAGGTGGAATAGATTTTGGTGAAAAACATCATTATGAAAAGATTGGAAAACTCAAAAACTAAAAACAGTTCAGGGAGAAATTGGAGTTGAATATAGAAACGAAATAATTCCTGGATTAGAAGTTGGAGGAGGTACAGCTTTTCCAATTCCACAAAGACTTAAAAGATAAAGTAAAAGGACAAAATGAAAAACTATAACTCTGTCTCCAGTGTATGCAACAACTAAATATACTTTTTGATACACAAACAGTTGTAAAACCTTATATTAAAGGTGATTTAGGATATTCATTTAATAGAGGAAATTATGATCATAACTCTTCAGAAAGATACAAAGCTAAAAATGGTTTATACTACGGAGCAGGTGGAGGGAATTAGTTTGCAATAACGTAAACATAGAACTTATGTATAAAAGAAACCAAGGTGAATATAAATATGAAGGATCTAAAAAGGTAATTCTAAAGATGCTAATTACAGAAGAGTATCTCTTGGTGTAGGTTATAATTTCAACTTAGGAAATTAATAAGAGTTTAGTATTTTAATAATAAAAGAAATAATTTTTGCTACTACTAAATGTAGTAGCTTTTTTGTATAAATAAAAATAATTTCAATTCTTTTATTTTTGTGATATAATAATAAACATAAAATAAGTGTATAAATAATTTTTGCTATTTTCCATTTGATAGCGGGTTTGTTATAAATTTCTTTTAAAGAATTAAAATCTCAGAAAACAAATAAAATATATTTAGATGGAGTTTAGCATTAAAATAGAAAGGAAGATGACAATATGAAAAAGTATTTTTAATGATGCTGTTAGCCACGGTGTTTATTGTTGATGCGGTAAAAAGCTTAACGATGGCAATGTTATAAAAATTGGAGTTATTGCGCTGCTTTACTGGGGAATTATGACAATATGGAGTAGCGGTAAAAGAAAGGTGTGAACCAGTTGCTGATATTAATAATGCAGGTGGAATCAATGGTATTGAGCTTATAACTGCAGATAGTAGGGAGATGTTCAGGAAGCAGTAAATGCCTTTAAAAGATGGTTTCACAAGATAAAAGTTAATGTTGTGATTGGAGAGTTGTATCGGCACTACAAGCTATTTGAGGATCTTGCGCAACAGGCAAAAAGTACTTTAATTTCCCAGCAACAGCTACAAGCTTTTGATGTTACAAAGGAAAAAGATTTTGTATTTAGAACATTTACAGATCCTGATCAAGGAACTGCCACTGCGAAATATGCAAAATCTAAAGGCATAAAATCAATTGCAATATTGACAAACTCTTCAAAATGACTATTCTGTAGGAATTGCAAATGCATTTAAGGCACAAGTCGTAAAAAGATGGAATAACTATTGAAGAAAATATACAAAATGATGATAAAGACTTTAAAGCAATTTTGACAAAAGTAAAAGGACAAAAATCCACAAGCTATTTTTATACCTGATTATTACAGATAATTGGGGCCTATTATCTCAAGCTAAAAGATTTGGGAATTAATGCACAGTATCTTGGTGAGATGGATGGAGGAATCCAGACGACTTTGGAAAGGTTGCAGAAGGAGCAATTTTTGCAAGTCAATTTGCACCAGATGACAAGGCTGAAAAATGTTCAGAAATCTATGAAAGGCTACAAGACGCTATATATAACAAGAGCCAATATGTTTGTACGACTTGGTTGATGATACTGTAGAAATTGTAGAAACTGCTTTTAAAATCTACAAAGATGATCAGAAACATCTATAAGGGAAGCTATGAATAATGTAAGCGGTGCATTGACCTGGTAACTGGTAGATTAAAATTTTGATGCCGATAGAAATCCTGAAAAGGCAGTTACATTTATCCAAAGTAAAAGGTGGAAAAACTTACATTAAAAGGGAAAAATTCTAAAAGTATCAAGAAATAAAAAGTTTTAAGCGAATTATTTTGAATATATATTTTGTAAAGGAGAACAATTATGAAAAGATATTACTTTTTAATTTCATTATTGGCATTGTTTTATACTTAGTCATGGAGCTAAAACTGCAAAAAGATAAAAATGTTATAAAAGTTGGTGTTATTGAGCTTTGACTGGAAATGTAGCACCAATATGGAACAAGACACAATTAATGGATTTAAGTGAAAAGTAAAGAAATAAAACTGCTCACGGTGGAATTAACGGTATCGGAACTTGTTGTGGCAGATAGTAAAGGAGATGCACAGGAAGCAATTAATGCATTTAAAAATGGTTCACAAGATAAAATTGAGAATATCATGGGAGAAGTTACATCCGACTCATCTCTGGTAAATTGCAACTAGCTTGCACTAACAAGCAAAAAGTTCCGAAGTGATTTACAGTCAAACTGAACTGCACTTGATATTATGCTAGTGATAAGGATTCTCGTATTTAGAACAACATTTACAGATCCCGCCATAAAGCGTTGTTGTTGCAAAATATGCAAACGATCTAGTTAGACGTTAGCAGTATTGATCTAATACGAGGTAGTGATTATCCTGGTTGGACTCAGCAAAATGCGTTTAAGGAACAAGCCTAAAAAGCAAAGGAATCCAAGTTAAAGTAAGAACAATAACATACTGCTGATGACAAAAGACTTTTAGAGCATTGTTTACAAAGAAAGTTAGTAAAAGGATATAATCCTGATGTAATCTGTACCTTGATCATTATAATACAGCACTAAGCTAATTTGGACACAACTCAAAAGGAACTTGACTAAACAGCCTGAATTTCTATGGGGTGAGATGGATGATGGAATCCAAAACCAACTTTGGAAAAGTTGCTAATGGAGCACTCTGCAAGCTCAATCTGGCACCAGATGATCCTGACCAACATGTTCATTGGCTGCTGAATATAAAAAGGAAAGTACGTGCTCGATCCAATTTATTTTTGGTACTTTTAGGATATGATACTGGAAACAATTTTAGAAACTGCATTGAAAATGTGTAAAAGATCTTTCTTCAAGATGCACTCCAGGAGTGCAATTAAGAACTTTACTGGAACAAATCTTGTTAAGCAGGTCTCATTAAAATATGATCTCAGAAAAGAAACCCTTGGAAAAGAAAGTTGGCATTTATTGGGCGTAAAAGATGGTAAACTTATATATTAAAAAGAAAATCTAAAACAATAGGAACTATCTCAGAAACTAGAGAAACTTAAAATCTAATACAAAACAGATAGTTTCCTAGCTAAGCGGTTGGTGCCCTCGGTTTGAAAACATTTCGACTGTCGAACACGATCTAAAATATGGAAAGTGAAGTAATGACTAGGAAAGTCTCGCTGTTGGGGATCTTTCTTCTAGCAACTCGAGAACTATCGTAAGTAGTATCAATACGCTAGAATTTAGTGAAAACTCCACGAATAGCACGTAAGCAGCCTGGAGATTATAGCGTGGAAATTTTGAGGAAAATTGAAATATAGCCTTTAGGTTGCTCAAGTATTAAAATATAAAACAGGATAAACGTAGAGGGCGGAAAGTGATGGTGGAGCTGTAAATATGCTAAAGAGCTCTTTTACTGACAACCATTAAACTGACCGCAAACTGGAAGCATTTACGCCCTGATTGCTCGATATAGCAATGGTCTACGGAATCAAGTTAAACTTATAAATTTTGCACACGGTGAGCAGGTACTGTGTAGGAGCTTATGTTACGCCTACTCGCTGTAAGTCAAAGTTTGCATGCTTAATACTCGGCTATGCCAACTACCATTTTGTGCGGATTCTAGGAGCTGTAACTCGACTTTTCACTATCAGTCCGATTAGGAATGCAGCCCAAGATTTCTGCATTGATTGCAGCGATTGGACATGAGTTTCTTGCTGGAAAGTCTGGCTATCTTTATAACATTTGGAGCAAATCCGAGAGTTATTGATCCAAAGAGATGTACCGGCATTTTCGAATCAAAATGATGATAGAAATGAAGCTTGTGGATGAAATTAGTACGCTTTACACATTTGTAATTGTAATCACAATAATATGCATGGTAGCTTTCAAATTTATTTTATTAAAAAGACGAAAATGTGGGAAAGCTACAAGAGCGGGTTTCACATGATAGGCAGTGATGCTACATTGGTGCTTGCGGGAATTAGAATGTAAATAGGAACTCATACGCCACACACATCTGCTGCTGGTTCTGGACTTGGTGCATTGGGTGTAGTGCATTATATGGATCGTTTATCCGCAAATTGAGCCATATATGGGAAATGTCCAGGACTGAAGAAGTGTATTACACTGGCACATGGAGGAACTCCTGAAAGTATTCCTGGAGCTTGTTGGAGGATATGTTAGGACTGCTTTGCAGCATATGTAAAAGGATCATGCTCATGACTCTGGGCAAATCTGATTGTATCGTGCTTATATTAATATTGATTTTAGTACCCAATGGATTGCTCTGGTGTCATATGGAGAAAAGCAGAATTGGAAAGGGAGGGAAAATGGAAAATGGAGAATAGTAAAGAAGATATAAAATATAGCTGGTTTAGACAAGATGAATAACAGCCTCGAAAAAGTAAAGAAGCAAAAATTATAAAATGGAAAGACTCTGAAATTATTTGACAGGTTAAACGTGAAAAATTATATACAGCCTTTTTGATAGTTGTATTTTTATTTTGTTCGAAGTTTTACTGAAATCGAAATGATCTCAGCTTTGTATACAAAAGGGAATTTATAGACATATCCTAATTTACGTGTTATTTTCAGTAAGCCTAAAACATAACAGTCGGACTTA
>BNJS01001766.1_pt1 | contig 71089 bp, 67 predicted proteins | sample 8540461 | NCBI WGS metagenome assembly BNJS01 (sample SAMD00202454, study PRJDB9452) | human saliva metagenome | isolation source: human saliva | place: Japan
CACGTTACGTATTAAGCCATCTTTGCGCCTTCGCCGAAAGCACCGTTTGCTTCCGAAAAACTCGCTTTATGTCACTTCTATTTTCAGGAAACCGCGCTCGATGTCGAACAAATAACGACCCGCTCCACCGCAATATCGAGTATTTTCACGGGTTCATTGCCGTTTGCCGAAGCGTTTTTCAATACGTTCTTCACGCGGCGGCGAGACGCCTTGCGCGTATTTCATCTTCCAACCAATGGCGTCAGATAACCTTTGTCTCATCCATCGCCCAATTGGTCCGCGTCCCTGCAGCTTGGTTGCGATAAAAACGATAATCCAGAGACATACCCGAACTCAAAACCATATTTTAGGTCCCACATGTGCACTCCTCATTTAAGAAATCCTAAGTGATGGAGCACATCCATTTCTGGCATCCGGAGTCTCACGAACGTTCATCGGGGAAGCATATTCAGGGCCATATTTCGTTATACTCTGTCAAATTGCAAATTTATCTGGGCATACAGGTTAAGTTGGCGGTTGTTCGAGTGAGAAACAGCGGTTGATAAACTCAGTGACAGGGATTGTACACCCGTTCGCGTTTGCGTATGTTTCAAACAACAGCCCGTGATAAAACCTCCTTTGAGCTTGATAAAGTCCGCTTTGGGTGGAGCTGATGCCAACAAAAACGCTGTACATCGTCTCTCACCACGTAATCTTTCTCCGCAGAGTAGCAATAGCGTCGGCATGGCAATGGCAGCAGCATCTTCTACTATACGCTTTCCTGCTTGTGCAGCAAATCTAAAAAGAGGAAGTGCGCATCACTTTCTAGTATTGGCGGGTCGGTGTCAGTCGCCTTGTTGTTCCCCACATCATGCGTCAACACCTTCGATTTTGGTTACATAACTGGGCAACCGTTAGGTAGTTTTGAAAAGCTCTGCTGCCGCCAACGCAATTTCCGTCTTTCGGTAAAAGGCACATATAACTCAATGGCAAACGGTGAGCAAGAAGCGCATACACTGCAATACGTAGCGCAAAGTCAGCACACCACGCCGAAAACAATCACGCCTGCAATGCTGTTAGCCACCACAAAGATGTTCTTTCTCAACACTCGCATACTCGCTCTTGCGTGGAGGTATTTTACGAAAAAGCATCCAAGTCGCGCACATAGTCTATAAAACTGGAAGGCGAAACGCTGCGGGCGCAAAGCCCTGTGCACGCATATCAAAGCCAAAGACAGTTGAAATGCACAAATTGTCTCGTCCTCGGCAAAGGCTTGCAAACGTCCTGAATGCTCGTGCCGTGATGCAATATCACGATGGTTTTCTCGCGAAGGGTTGCAATTCTGCCACTCTATACAGCCTGCGTTGTCAAAACCTCTAAATGTTCCTATGCTTCCATGGTCTCTGGTTACCTCACTTATCGTCACCTGCAACTGTTTCACCTATTCATCGGCGACCCGAAAACAAGGCCCATTGCACAATGAATATATATAGCTTGAGTATCATTCGGCTTTCATCTTCTGAAAACCATATTTACAATACGCCCTCACAGGCTTTTGGGGACAGTGGCACATCCGTAAAGCGGAAAGCAATGGCACCCGCCGATGCGAAAGTAGGCGTTTTCGGCACCCGCTGAAAGGTCGAACACCGAAAACTCTCTCCCAGGCGAATTTCCGTGCAAGAACGGTACATGAAAGCAAGCCTCCAACGAAGACATTGGGCAATTTCTACGATGCCTCGATCGAGGTGCGCAAAGCCAGCCACAATAGGCGATACACTCGTGACATAGGAAAATAGAAAATATAACGCAAAAGACCGGATGCGGTCGTGGTCGTTCTTTAAGAAAATGCCGATTAGAGCGATAATAAGCACGCCCAATAACAGTAAGACGAGTATGCCCCTACAACATACCGCATAAAACCGAATGTTCTGATGGCAAACAACAACGCCGTCAGCCCCACAGCGGCAACAAAAAGTAAACCTGCTATTTGTTGCGCTTTTTACGGTGGTGAAACATCCATAACGTGAAAACCTGCCATCAAACCGTAGTAATATCGATGAAATGGTGCTGATATACCAAAAAGGGTAGACAGCATCAACAACACCAACCACATTCTCAGTAAGTTTCTGAACCTGCTATTTCGCACCCCACTCCAAAAAGATGCAGGCATACACCTATATGTAAAGACGGGGCCTCGATTAAAAGGCGTATCGTACGTATTGATGAAAGAAAACAAGATATGGGCTGTTTCCGCGACGTGCCAAAAACTTTGTTTTAACGGAAAGATAATAAAAACAAATTCTGATAAAATGGTTATAAAAACGATGCGTTTACTTAATGTCGACAGTTGCCGAAAGGTATTGCAAAGGAAGAAAACCCATATACACACACCACCTACTGCTATAAAAATAGATGGCAAAAGGTACAAACGGTAGGGCTTTTTCAAACGGAAAGCAAAGCGAAGGCACCTCTTTAAGCGATGCCGCATAGCTTTCAGCAAAAGTATAAACAGCATAGAATACTCCCAACAAACTAACAAGGGCGATGATTTGCTTCGCTTGCAAGCATTTGTTATCTATACCGCAACGCTGCATCAAACCGTTTGGCAAAGGCTGTTTACTCGCCCATATCGTTTTTGTCGTTTATTTGGGAATGCTCCATAATGTCTCTTCGTGCATAAAAGCCGATAACAAACAAGTGGGTAAAAGCGAAAGAAAAGCGATGGAAAGGCGCATTTTTGGCGGAAAACCACCTGTTCTTGCGCTGCGCTATGGCCTTTGTCATTGTTTCGACAGCCCGATCGGCGGGCATGCAGAACGGACATTTGGAAAGGTCGTTACGGTATATCTCTCAATCGGCGTATCTATGTAGCCCGGAACAAGTGTTGTAAACTGTTATTTGATAGTCGGCCAAACTTCGGCGATAAGCATCGGCTATCTGTATTAATGCTCTTTTGCACTTGGCATATACGCTTGCGCACGGATAATGCAACAATCCTGCCACCGAAGCAATCACTACCAAATGTCCGCCGGATGCATTCATTGCTTCTCGTGCCACTTCCATCGCATTCAATGCACCCGCGATATTAATCTTCAACATTTTGTGAAGTCTGCTCAAAATCCGCCTTCTTCAGTAACGCCGTTGCCGGTAATATCCGCAGCAACAATCATCATGTCCAACCCTTATCAGCACAAAACACTTTGACGGCAGCGGTTAATGCGTCCATATCACACATCCAGCTGGTATGCAAGCAACAGTTTGTTAACCCTCGTCGCTCCCATCTATTCGTGCCGTATTTTCGTCCGCACACCCCTACCCGATGGCCTTTGGCAGCATAAAACCGCGCCAAGGCCAAGCCGATACCCGATGTTCCGCCCGTAATAAAGATGTTCATACCTGTTTGTTTTTAAAATGTTGGGCAACCCTATCGTATCCGTATTGCCATTGAAAGTTCATATCTTCACAAAACTGCGCATAGGTTTTGGGCAGTTTCAGTTCTACCTGGAGCTTCAGAAGATTGATGTTTTTCTCGATGTAATGGCCCGAAAGTGCTTGGTTCATGTCGGCCGTGTCTACCCAATAGTTCACCGAATGCGTCATCACTTCTTGCAATCGGCGGTTTCACTATATCCAAATACGGCTCTAATAAGTGCCTCGTCGATGGTGCCAAAACCCTTTTTCTTCTCAAAGAAAATTGTTTCGCCAAGTTGTTCGGCCAGTTCTATGGGCATCAAATCAATAATTCCGCCCGCAAAATAGGCACCATTGTAATGTACGGGCTGAACGTAGAACATATCCGAAACAGATATTCGGGTGGCAATGGGTAAGGGAACATCTTGAAACAGCTCAACTTGCGAGTCGATGGCACTCACCTTCATAGCTTTTTAAAATTGCAGTTAACAGCCGGCAAATCGATGTTTCTAGCTGTCTCGGCATCGGTAAAAAGCACCTTCCGATAAAGCTTTCTTCCGTTTCTTTCTTTACCGATGTCGGCCCTGTCAAACAACAATCGGGCACCTACTACAATGGTGGGAAGGGTTGGCCGAACAGCCAACGAGGGCAAAAGCGGGCGTATGTCGGTGGGCATGTCTACGATAAATTTATCGAAAATATTTTCGATATAAGGAGCATAGAATGTGTTTCGCACCTTGCGCTGACAATAGACACCTATCTTATACAGCATTTTGAAACGTGTCAGTCGGTGCTTTTTGCACAGCGATACAGCTCTCCGACCGTAGCGCAGGCCTTTCGCTGCTCGTCGGTAGCAAATGAGTTGATGATGTTGGCAGCGATACTGCCACCGCAAGCGGCAATCAGCAGGTCGGGCTTTACACCATAATGTTGCATCGCCGCATACATGCCGAGATACAAAGCACTAACGTGTACCACCGCCAGAAAAAACCGCAACCGTGGGATAAGGTTTCTTTTCATATCCCACTGCTTATCAATCACTCATCGGTTTACCAGGCGTTTGCGAACTCCTGGTTACTTTAACGTCTTCTTTATCCTAATCCACGTGCTGACCAAAAGCAACAAATCAATAGCTCCCAAAAATGTAAACGGAACATCCCGAAAGGTTTACACCAAACAAACAGACCACTCCCGTAGAGGCCGAGAACGAAAGCACGGTCGCTCTTGCCCATCGGACCATCATACCGTCGTTCTGCCGACAGCACCTTTCCCATCACTCCTGCGTATTCATTAATAATGCTGAGGGCAATGAAAGCCACAATAAAAATAAAGGCTTTCGGGATGACTATCAGCAACGGAAAGAAAAATAATGGTGTCTGAAACGACATCACCCAGTTCGTTTAGCAGCTCTCCCTTTCGGGTTATTTGATTGTAACGGCGAGCCATCATTCCGTCTAAGGCATTCAGGGCCATACGTATCAGCAGTCCCACAGGCAGTGGGCAGAGGTAGAGCCATGTACCCACATCGCCCGCAAACCAAAAACAAAATGCCGATGACAAGTGAGAGGACACATAGCCCACAAGGTGATTTGGTTGGCAGGTAACTTTTGCACGATGCAACAGCTCTAAAATAGGTGTTAACACCCGTTGAAACTGCGGTTTGATGGAATAGACAGATATCATAGATACTTTGTTTGTATATGAATATGTGCTTATATCGTTAACGTTTTTAATGCGAAAGCGTTTTCTCAGGGTGCGATTGGTTTCTTGTTCGAGTGGCATCAGGCCCTCAACCAAAAGCCTTATTACGGCGGTAAAGTAGTAATATGTCTTTAGATGCGCTACAATGCTGTGAAAACTTGTCGCGCCGTTGCCGATGCTGCGCAAATTCGGGATAAAAGGTGTATGCCTTGCAACCGCTTGCACTGGCCGCCGTAAGCGTACGTGCTTTCCGTGCCGTTGCCCATGCACATGTAAACGCGCAGTTGTTTTGTCTAGTTTTTGGTCAGAAATTTAACATTGTAGAGTGCCTGTTTTTCTTTCACCAAGCGCAAGACGGCGTGCAATCGATTCTCGCGAAGGTTTGTTTTGATGCAAAAAGGGGTTAGTTAGTGAATGCAGCAAAATGAATTTTTATTTAAAGAGAACGCCATTTACACCAACTTTTGTGCGTTTTGTCGCTAAATGCAGTGCAATATGCCGCAAAACGCAGTGCGTTTTGGTGCTAAATGCAATGCGTTTTGGTGCTAAACGCAAGGTAAAAAGGTACAAAACGCAGTACAAAATGCCGTTAAATGCAAGGCAATACGCATAAACATTCAACGAAATGGTAGTAAATAAAGCCCCTTCTCAACCATGTGTTTCATGGTTGGAAAGGGCAAAACTAGCTGTTAAAAAGTGGCGTTTTAGGGATAAAATGTGGGTAATTGGGCTAGGAAAATTATGAGTTGGCAAACCATTCTAGAAAGGCTAAATGGTGCAAAAATGCAGGTTTTGTGCTTAAAACAGACAAGTACCAAGGCGTAAAATAGTTGAAAAAGCGGCATTTACCTACTTTTTGATCTATCTTTTTCGCTAGAATGACGTGAAAATTAGGTCGGGTTTGTAAAAATAAAAATAACAATTTAAGGTTTCCTCGACTGCCGCAGCACACCTCTCCCAACAAAAAGGGGAAGGGGAGAGGATTGCTTTACACCGAACGGGCGTATGAATTAATAAACTCGCCCATTGGCAAACTGGCTTACTCGTCAGTTCGCCAATGGGCGACAAAACACAAAGCTCGCTAGGAGAAAGGTGGCATCAGCAGTTTTCTAGCCTTTCTACCTTTTATTTTTTTCAGGTTTAAGCAAGCCTAAACGCAACAGGCAGTTAGGCCAACAGTCGCTTAACGATAGCCGAGATGGTGCCGCCATCGGCCAAGCCAGCCATTTGTTTGCTAGCCATGCCCATCACGCGGCCCATATCCTTCATTGTGGTAGCACCCGTTTGTGCGATGATTTCTTTCACCTTCGCCTCAATTTCGGCTTCCGAAAGAGCGGCAGGCAGGTATTCTTCAATCACCATTACTTGCGCCAATTCGGCATCGGCAAGGTCTTGGCGAGCCTGTTGAACGAAGGTTGCAGCAGATTCTTTACCCTGCTTAGCTAGCTTTTGAAGTATTTTCAGGGCGTCGGTGTCTTCAAGAACGTCGTTTGCGCCTGGTGCCGTCTTAGCCTCTAGAAACACTTTCTTAATGTTGCGAAGGGTGTCAAGGCGCACCTTGTCGCGCGCTTTCATCGCCTCCGTAATGTCGTTGCTTATCTGTTCGAATAATTGAGCCATAATTTTAAATCTTAATGGGGTTGATGCAATGGGTGAAACGGAAGGGGCAGATAGGCCGATATGCCGTAGACATTTCTATATTTACCAGTTGACTACATACTTCTGATGTATTCTAGCTGCCTTGCTTGCCCAACTTTTTCCGCCTATGCAAAGCTAATGGTTCCCTGCATAGTTGTTGGCGGCTCCACCTCGTTTTGTTCTCTCTTCTGCGCGGCAGAGCTATAACCGCGTATCTCTTCAAGCTTTTGTTGCGAACGCGCGTAGGTTGGCGACTCGTCAACAGCGAAAATAATATCTTCATTGTCGAGGTCGTCTGGGCGGAAGAGGTAGATATTGGTATGCCTTTTGGTGCGGCCGCCAGGCAAATCAGTACCATAATACGTGTCGATACGCTTGGTTCTATCCAATCTTTTTTGGGCTTCGCGTGCGGCATTCTCGATGTCTTCAATCGACTTACGGGCAGTTCTTTCGGGTGTAGTGGTGATGTTCTCCACACCAAAACCCGTGGCAAGGACAGTAACTTTCACCTTGTCGCCAAGACTCTCGTCGAAGGTAACGCCCCACTTGAAGACGAAGTCGGGGCCGAACTTGGCCATAAATTCGTCTACATCGTTAATCTCTTCCATCATGAGGTTAGAACCTTGGTTGTTCTTCTCGCTGAACGAGATGTTGAGCAGTAGCTTCTTAGAGTTGAACACATCGTTATCGTTGAGCAAAGGCGAGTTAAGGGCATCGTGTATGGCCTGCTGAACGCGGTTTTCGCCTTCGCCATAGCCCGAACTCATGATGGCCACGCCACCGTCTTCTAATACCATCTTCACGTCGTTGAAGTCGAGATTCATAAAACCGTGGTAGGTTATTATCTCGGCAATGCTCTTTGCGGCAACACTTAACGTATCGTCGGCGCGCTTGAAAGCCTCGATTAGGGACAGTTCGGGGTAAACCTGGCGCAGGCGTTCGTTGTTGATAACGAGCAAAGCGTCTACGTGTTTGGCCATTTCTTCTACGCCATCCAAGGCTTGGTCTATCTTTCTTAGACCCTCGAAACGGAAAGGAATGGTAACGATACCCACCGTGAGGATGCCCATTTCTTTGGAAACACGAGCGATTACAGGTGCGGCTCCCGTACCTGTTCCGCCGCCCATTCCTGCTGTAATGAAGGCCATCTTGGTGCCATCGCTGAACATCTCTTTGATGTCGTCGATACTTTCTTCGGCGGCAGCCTTGGCTTTAAGCGGTCGGTTGCCTGCTCCTAGTCCTTCTTTACCCAATTGCAGATGCACGGGCACGGGCGAATCGTCGAGGGCTTGCTTATCGGTGTTGCACAGAACGAACGACACTTTGTGTATTCCTTCTTTGAACATGTGGTTAACGGCATTGCCGCCACCGCCGCCCACACCAACAACTTTGATGATGCTGTCCCCGTGCTCTTCGTCTACGAAGTTCACAATTCCTTTGTTAATATTCTTTTCTGACATAGCGTTGTTCTTTTTAAGTTGACCTGTGAAAGGGTGAAAAGGTGAAAGGGTGAAAAGGTGAAAAGGTGAAAGGGTGAAAAGATGGCTGCGCTTGATGTGGTTGGTTTTTTAGTTGTTCTAGGGTTGCTAGATATTCTAGTTATCCTAGGGTTTCTAGTTATCCTAGGATTTCAGATATTCTAGGATTTCTAGGCTTTCTAGTTGTTCTAGGGTTTCTAGTTGTTCTAGGGTTTCTAGTTATCCCTAGGCTTTCTAGCCTCAACTGTTTTAACCTGCTAACCAAACGCAAGCGTGCTGCTTAACACGTTACAATCTCTTCTCTTTTATTCCTCCTCAGCCATTTGCCCTAATGAAACCACTAAGTTTCTCTTTCCATTGTTTGAACTTTGGTTGGTCCCTTCTCTTCCTCTGGCTCGTTATTGGGCTGTTCTTTCTCGGCTTTTATCCTCCTTTTTCTCCTTAGTTTTCGAGTTTCGACTTATAGTTGAGTCTGCTCCTGTTGAGCTTTATTGTCTGCGACATTGGACATGGGTTCGCCTTCCGACGGCAGCGTTGCAGGGCGATCCGCTTCGGCATCGGGGAAGAGATTGCTAGATATTTCCGTCCCTGCACAATTGAGATTACCCTTTGCAAGAAGACCAAGAACCGTGTTCATCGTGCCATCGTGCGCAGTGATTTCCGGATGTTTAGAATGTAAATCAAACTTCACCGTCTTGGCAAAGCGTATCTTGTTGAAGTTGGTTTTGCGCTGGAAGGCCTCCTCGATGTTCTTTCAGCAGTGCCCCGCCGCCCGTAAGAATTAGTCCGCCAAGCAGTTTACCCTCGTACTTTCAGGTATTTGGTATCTAACATTGGCGATTATCTCCTCGATTCTAGCCTCAACCACATTCATGAAGATGTCGCTTTGGATAGAGCGGTCGCTATCGATGGCGTAAGTTAGCCCCGTATTGTCTTCTTCGGGGTTGGTGTATGCCGCACCATAGGTAAGCTTTAAGCTGTTCGGCATGCTCTTCGTCAATTTGCAAAGAAGAGATGTCTTTGGTGATGTTTGCCCCACCCAAGCGGGTATTACGGCCAAATGGCGAAGAAGACCTTTGCTGTAAACGGTAATGGTGGTGGTTTGCGCACCGAGGTCTACCAGTACACATCCACTTCGTTTCTCCGAGTCGGTTAGCACGCTGTCGGCCAAGGCCAGTGGCGAAATAAACACATCGGCAATGGCGATACCCGCGTTAGAGAAACACTTTTTGAGGTTTCTATAGTTGCTGTTACGCCAAAGAATGTTCAAGAAGTGGCCCTTCAAGTGGGTGCATGGCACGCCAACGGGGTCGATTTGATATTGCTGCCCGAGCTTATATTCTAGGGTTATGGCCTCAATGATGTCGGCATCGGGATAGTCCATGCTGCGGTTAGCATCCATCAGCGAGTCTACCATGTCTTGCGACACGATGGTATCGTTAGGCAATTCTCTGGTGATGACGTTCTCGATGCTCCGCGTAGACTGTCCACCCACGCCCACATAGGCGTAGGCTATCTCGGCTTTGAGGGTGGTTTTGAGTTTGGACACGATGCTGTTGAGACACTGCACGGTGCGGTCGAGGTTGTACACCACGCCTTTTTTAACGCACGAAGTGGGCGTCTCTTTGGCCACAGCCAAGATGGAGATACTTCCATCTGTGTTCTTTCTTCCTGCGATACCGGTAATCTTAGACGAACCGATCTCGATAGCCACGATAAAATCCTTTGCCATAACACTATGCTTATTCGGGGTTGTTCTTGTTTTCTTTCTTCTTTTTGCAGATAATCTGGTTGTCGAACTCTAAGTCGATGTAGCTGTACTTGTTCCATCCAACCTGCGAGAGCCCATACTTATAAAACTTTTCTAGCCGTAGGAGCTTTTTCTCTACGAAGTCGGCTATCTTCTCGTTGCGTTCTTTCTGCGTATCGGCCTGTGGCAGATAGCCAATAAACACAACATGCTGGCCCACGCGCGGCACAAGTTCAACACCTTTGTCGGGCAGTATGTTGATTTGCTCCACTTGGTTCTCCCATAGCTCGTTGCCCATGAAGAGTTTGGCGAGCGGCGCGATGTAGTTTCGCGCGAATGCTCTTAGAGATATGCCCCGTGGCGATGATGAGGTCGCCGAATAATGCGAATTGGGCATTACCTGATTGTTGTCGTCGAGGTAATAGTCCTCGCCATTGGCGGCCTTAATGCGCACGATGGGCATCCGTTGGGTAACGCTGATGTTCACACAGCCGTCTTGTGTTTTGTAACAGTCTACCGTTTTCACGAACGGACTGCGTTTGAGCATCTCTTCTATTTGCCTTGCCTGCACTGCCTGCATGGGTTTGTTCAGCGGGTAGAGCTGATTGGCATCTAGTCTACTGCGTATGTCGTTGGCGGAGATAAAGCCGTTGGTGCTTTCGTCTTGGATGTCTATCTGCACCTTTTGGCACAATGCGGCCTTGGCGTTGGGCTTGTTGAAAGCCGTGAACGCCAATACGAGGTAGACGGGCAGCAGCGCATCGACCAGCATGGTTACAGTTTTCTTCCAATTCACATTCATACACCCACCCTTTGGGGGGTTAAGTCTTTACTTGGCCTTACTTTCTAATATCTTTGTTACCTGCGGCGCAAGGCTATCTAGGTCGCCCGCACCGAGGAATACCAGCACATCGAAGTCGCGCTTTTGCGCCAATTCCAGCACGTCGTCTTTGGTAATCATGCTCTTTTCTACGCCGGCATCGAGGTTATCGTATATCAGTTTGCTGCTTACACCTGGGATGGGTTCTTCTCGTGCGGGGTAAATATCGCAGAGTATAACCTCGTCGAGCAGGCTTAAAGCCTTGGCGAACTCCTTATAGAAATCGCGCGTGCGCGTATAGAGATGCGGCTGAAACACCGCCGTTATCTTTCTGTCCTTATATAATTGGCGTAGGCTCTTGGCACTTTGCAGAATCTCATTGGGATGGTGAGCATAGTCGCTGAGGAACACCAAGCGGGGCGTTTTAATCTTAAAGTCGAAACGGCGGTCAACGCCATGATAGGTCTTTATGCCGTAACGCAACTCTTCGGCATTGCATCCGTTAAGTTGTGCCATAGCCATAGCCGCAACGGCGTTCTCGATGTTGATGGGCACGGGATGGCCCAAGGTTACATGCTTGACGTTCTCGATGGGCGAAACAAAGTCGAACGTAATGTTGCCATTGTCTATCTTCACGTTCTCGGCGTGGAAGTCGCCTGCATCGAGTGCGTATTCGTACACCTTCACCCCAGGTTTTACATCGGGTTTAAGCTCCACTCTTTTTTTAATAATGAGTGCGCCGCCCTCGCGAATGAGGGTTGTGTAATGGCGAAAGCTCTCCATGTAGGCCTCTTTGGTGCCGTAGATGTCGAGGTGGTCGGGGTCGGTAGAGGTGATTACGCTCATCCACGGACTAAGCCAATGGAAGGAACGGTCGAACTCGTCGGCCTCGATAACCACGTATTCGCTTTTGGGACTCAATATATAATTGGTGCCATAGTTCTTGGATATGCCTCCAAGGAAGGCGTTACAGTCGGGATGACTTTGGTGCATGATGTGCGCACACATGCACGAAGTGGTTGTTTTGCCGTGCGTTCCGGCGAAACAAAGCCCTTTTAGGGTGCGGGTTAGCGTGCCCAACACTTGCGCGCGCTTTTGTATCTCGAACCCATTTTTGGCGAAAATATACCAATTCTTTGTGGTCGTCGGGTATGGCAGGCGTGTACACCACCAGGCACGACTGCGCTTTTTGCAGCATGCCTGCGGTATCTCGTTCACGTTTTTCTTCGTAGTGCAAGAGCATTCCCTCTTTCTCTAATTGGCTTGTAAGCTGTGTGCGGGTTTTATCATAGCCTGCCACAACATAGCCTTTTTTGATGAAGTAACGGGCGATGGCACTCATGCCGATGCCGCCCGCCCCTACGAAATATACTGCTTTAATTTTTCTTTATGTCCATAATGATGTTGTAAGTTTGCAGCGTGCGCTGCACCTTCCATTTGTCAACGCGTCTTGGCTGCTTGTTCTTCTGCCAAAGCAATCACTTCGTCGGCTATGATTTCGCCGAGTTGCGCAAAGCCATCTGCTTGATGTTATGCGGGCTCAACTGCGACAGGGTTTGATCGTTGTTAACGGTTTGCAGCCAGGGGATAAAGCTTTTGCGGCCTCTGCATCGCTAACAAAGCGTGCCGCCTGCCTGTTTACCAGCGCCATGGCGTTCTTTGTTTGGTGGTCTTCGGCCATTGGGGCTTGGAACCAATATCACGGGTTTGCCTATAAGACAGAATTCGGAGATGCTACTTGCCCCAGCACGACTAATCACCAAATCGGCGGCGCGATAGGCGGCACCCATGTCGGCGATGAAGTCGGTGGGTTTGAGCGTGGGCAGCGGCGACTTATCGGCCAGTTCTGCCTTAATGCCCTCGAAATAGTTCTTACCCGTTTGCCATATCACCTGCACACCACTGTTCCGCAGTTCGTCGAGATGTGCCATTACGCTTTCGTTTAGCGTGCGTGCACCCAGACTTCCGCCCACGATGAGGATGGTTTTCTTGGTGGGTTCGAGCCCGAAAGCCCTCAAAGCCTCGGCCTTTGTCAGTTGACTATCCAGCAGCTGTTGGCGCACGGGGTTGCCCGTAAGCACGATTTTGTCTTTGGGAAAGAATCGTTCCATACCCTCATAGGCCACGCATATCTTGCGCGCCTTCTTGGAAAGCAACTTGTTTGTTACGCCGGCATACGAGTTTTGCTCTTGTATCAGGCAGGAATGCCCATTGCCGCGCGCATTGGTTTGAGCGTGGGGCCGCTGGCATATCCGCCCACGCCCACTGCCGCCATTGGCTTAAATTGCTTTTTATGATTTGCTTGGCCATGCGCTGACTTTTCCAAATCTTTAAAACAGCACGGCGAAGTTTTTCAAGAGGTTCTTTTCGGTTGAAACCGCAGATGGGTAATCCCTTGATTTCTGTAGCCTGCGGTCGGAACGCGCTGCATCTCCATACGACCCAACGCGCCAACAAAGAGTATCTGCACGTCTGGCCGTTTGGCTTTTAAGGCATTGGCAATGGCCACGGCAGGGAAGATGTGGCCTCCCGTGCCGCCTCCGCTGATGATTATTCTCAAGTTATTTTCCATTCTTTGCTTTGTTTGTATTGGTATGGGGAACACAAGAATGTGTGGTTTCGCGTTCGTTCACCCCCTCGTGTCGAGTCTTCACTTGGTTGTCTTCCCTCCCTCATTCTGCACGTTAGACGAGCCGTACAGTCCCATCTCGTTATCTGGTTGGCCTGCACAAGATACTCGTTTCTTAGTGCAAAGTACTCACTCTGCCACACCACTTTTTATTTGTTTTTCAGCTTTTCGTTTGCAGTTCGGCTTACGCTGATTATCGCGCCCATGAAAAATGCAATTGATGATGGTGAGTGCCGCCTTTGCTGATAAGGGGCAGCGGCTGACCCGTAACTGGGCACCAAACCAACGGCCACACACATAGTTAAACAAGGCCTGCGTAACCAGCAAAGGGCTAAGCCCTATAGCCAGAAAGGCGGGGAAATTGTTTTCGCAACGATTGGCTATCCTACTCCGTTCGGAAAAAGTAAGAACACGTAAAGCATGGCCACAACGACGCACCTGATGATGCCCATCTCTGATTATCACAGCATAAATCGAAGTCGGAGAAGGCTTTGCGAAAGGAAATCGCGCTGCACCGGAGTTGCCAGGACCTTGCCCAACTAACGTTGGAAGAGGCGATGGCGATGTTGGCATGACCCACTTGGGCGTCCTTGTCGAGGTCGAATTTCTCTGGCGGAACTTCCTCGTTCTTCATGAATTTGTAGATGCGCGACTTCCAAGTGTCGGCTCGATGGAACATACTTCCAAGAAATCCTTTCTCTTCTTCTTCTGCTCTACGTTCTCGGTAAAGGTTTGTTCGGGCACTTCGGTATCCTTGGCATGACCGAAAACCAGCACAAACGAGAGGGCTGCGGCAACAAGAATTACCACTACGCCCAATATTTTGCCCAACTGCGACACTGGCACACGCCCTAAAATCATCATCATGTAGACAACTAGGCAGATGAGCAACGCCGTAGAGAGGTTCTCAAAAAGATGGGGCCAATGATACAAACGCAAGCTATGCCAATCCAACCGATAGCCTTGCGGTCGGCGCCATGCTCTGTTTGGGCAATACTAAGAACCTGCGCCACTATCAGCACAAGTGTGCCCTTGCCAATCTCGGAGGGCTGAAACTGTATGCCCAAAAGGCTAACCCAACGCTGCGCACCATTGGTGCTCTGTCCGCCAAAGAGCACCCATATAAGCGTTAAGACCGAGAAGAGGAACAAGAAAGGCGTTAGCACCTTTAAAAATAACGGCAGGGAATGTTCACCGAAACACCATGAACACCACGCCCAAGAACAAAATTCCGAGGTGCTTAATGATGGGCTGCAAGGTAACTTCCGCCCTTATACGTAAGGGAAGAAGATGCCGAAAAACACCTCTACGGCACTGATAAGGCACAGGAAGAAGAATATCATCCATATCACCTTGTCGCCCTTGAAGAAGTTGCCTAACGATTTGTTAAGTGCCATTTGCCTGTGAAGTTAGAGGTTTTCGAACCAATGTCTTGAACTGCTCGCCTCGGTCTTCCATGTTTTTAAAGAGGTCGAAACTAGCGCAACAGGGACTCCAGCAGCACGGTATAACCCGCCTTTGGCCATGCTGGCGCAGGCCGTTACGCATTCTTTCATGCCGTGAGTGTCGGCCACGGGCAAGCTTCCAGATGGTCGAAGTTCTGGTGCAGTTTGCGTTGTCGGCACCAAGATACACCAATGCGGCGCACTTTTCTTTCACCAAATCCTTGATGGGTTCGTAGTCGTTGCCCTTGTCTTTGCCGCCGATGATGAGTATTGTTGCGGGCTGTCAGCCTCCAAGGCATAACGGCAAGCATCTACGTTGGTGGCTTTCGAGTCGTTGATGTAGTTTACGCCGCATGGTGGCCACGCGTTCCGTACGATGTTCCACGCCCGGGAAATCGCTAAGACCTTGTTCAACCACGTCTCGCGGAATGCCTGCGGCGCGTGCGGCCAATGCCGCGGCCAACGAATTATAGAGGTTGTGCTTGCCTAGCGCTCAAATGCGCTTGCGGCATATTGAAGTCGAGCGGTGCAGGCAGCGTTATCGTCCATCGAAACGTATGCGGCTGCGCCCGTTTCGCGGGTTTCGGCAAAGGGACAGACGCGTGCAGACACGTCATACTTCTGCAATTCGGGTTTCACCACGGGGTCGTCGGCCCAATAGATGAAGTAGTCTTGTGGCCCAAGGTTCTGCAATATCCGCATCTTAGCATCTACATAACCCTGGCATGCGTGGTTATAACGGTCCAGATGGTCGGTGATGTTGAGCAACACAGCGATATGCGCCTTTAAAGCGGTACATGTTTTCGAGTTGAAAGCTGCTCAACTCGATGACATACCACTCGTGTGCGCCTTCGGCCACTTGCAAAGCCAAACTACGGCCAATGTTTCCGCCTAGCCCTACGTTATAGCCTGCGGCCTCAAGATGTGATAGATGAGCGAGGTGGTGGTGGTTTTGCCGTTACTTCCCGTGATGCACCATTTTGGCATCGGTGTATCGGGCTCGCAAATTCTATCTCGCTGATAATGCCGATGCCCTTATCTATGGCTTTCTGCACCATAGGCACTTCGCTTGGGATGCCGGGACTCTTCACTATCTCCGTGGCGTTAAGTATCTTCGCCTCGGTGTGTTGCCCTTCTTCCCATTCGATGCCGTGGCTGTCGAGCATCTGCTTGTATTTGTCCTTTGATGGTTCCCATGTCCGAGACAAACACATCCAAAGCCCTTTTGCTTGGCCAATACGGCCGCTCCCACGCCGCTTTCGGCCGCACCTAATATCACTATTCTGTCCATTTCTGCTTTTTTTTTGTTGTTTGTCGTTGCGGTGTCGGCTCGTTGCCGTTAGCCGAATGGGTCGACACCTTATTATATATAGAGAGAGTCCCTACCTCCCCTAGCCTATCTTACTTTAAGGGTGATGATGGTTAGAGCCGCAAGGATGATGGTTATAATCCAAAAGCGGATGGTAATCTTCGACTCGTGTACCGCTCCCTTGGGCTTTTTCAGCACATAACGGCATTCGGGGTCTAGCTGTTCGTCCTGCGTTCGAAGTTATCGTATGGGCGTGCGCTTAAATATGCGCTGCTTTACGCCCCGCCGTTTGCCCATCTTGAAATAATACACCTGCAACATCACGCTCAAACTCTCTACAAAGAAGATGCCGCAGAGTATGGGTAGCAGCAGTTCCTTGTGGATGATGATGGCTCCCACGGCGATAATGCCGCCAATGGTGAGCGAACCCGTATCGCCCATGAACACTTGCGCCGGGTAGGCGTTGTACCAAAGGAAACCAATGAGCGCACCAATGAAGGCGCAGAAGAACACCACTAGTTCTTGTGAACCTGGTATGTACATGCTGTGAGGTAGGCGGCGAACCTGCGCGCAGACTGACGTAGGCCAAAATGCCCAACACCACGCCGATAATGGCACTGTTGCCCGCACACATGCCGTCCATACCATCGTTGAGATTGGCGCCGTTGCTCACGGCCGTCACCACGATAATGGTCATTATCACGAAGAGAATCCATCCTGCCGCGGTTTTGTACTTGCCCATAAACGACATCACGCGCGAATAGTCTAGGTTGTGTCCTTTAACAAAGGGGATAGTGGTTTTAAGCGACTTGCGCGCCTCGCTGCAGTGTTTCACCACCACCTCGGTATTGTTTTTGCGTTGCGCAGGTTTTCGTTCATCTTCACGTCGGGCGATGCCCATAGAACAAGGCCCACGATAAGTCCGACACCCACTCTGTCCGCAATTTTATACTTACCTTTCAGCCCCTCTTTGTTGTGGCGGAATATCTTAATGCAGTCGTCCATTCCGCCCAAATAGCCCAACCACACAGTGGTTATCACCATCAATATGAGATAAATGTTGCGCAACCTACCCAGCAACAGCACGGGAACGAGTATGGCAACGATGATGATGATGCCGCCCATGCTGGGCACGCCAATCTTCTTAACGCCGAAGGGGTCGATGCTGGCGTCGCGTTGCACCTCGGTTATTTGCTTTCGTTTGAGGTACTTGATGAACTTCTCGCCGAACCATGCCGATATAACTAACGACAATATCATGGCCAACAGTGCCCTGAACGAGATGTATCCCCAGATGTGGGCTCCCGATATGCCAAACTGTTCTAAGAAACGGAAGAGATAATATAACATGTTTTGAGTTTATGAGGTTGTAAGTTTATGAGGAGTTATGTCAGGAGTTAAGGAGTTAAGGAGTTAAGGAGTTAAGCCGTATGCCTTGTGTAACAGGTTCTCTTCTTGCTCTTGATGAGCAAGGCATTTAAGGAGTTAAGCAGTATGCCTCGTGTAACTGGTCCTTTTCTTGCTTTTGATGAGCAAGGCATTTAAGAAGTTAAGGAGTTAAGCTCGTATGCTCGTGTAGCTGGTCCTCTTCTCGCTTTTGATGAGCAAGATATTTAAGAAGTTAAGCCGTTTGCCTTATTAGGATAGCTCATTTTTACTTCTAGTTTGCAAGGCATTTTACGCCCCTCTCCCCTTGGAGAGGGGTTGAGGGTGAGGCTTTTTTTAAAAGTTCTCCTTCACCACCTCCTTATCATCGAAGTGGTGTTTAACGCCTTGTATTTCCTGATAGTCCTCGTGTCCCTTGCCAGCAACAAGCACCACATCGCCTTTCTGCGCCATCATGCACGCCGTGCGGATAGCCTCGCGGCGGTCTACGATAGAAATAACTTTCTTCATTTGTTGCGCATTAAGCCCCGCAAGCATGTCGTTGATGATGGCCTGTGGGTCTTCAAAGCGGGGGTTATCGCTGGTTATTATCACGCGGTCGCTCTGTTTCACGGCCTCTACAGCCATCAACGGGCGCTTTCCCTTGTCGCGATTGCCGCCTGCGCCACACACGGTGATAACCTTTCCCTTGCCGTTCAGCACCTCGTGAATGGCGTTCAGCACATTCTCCAAGGCATCGGGCGTGTGCGCATAGTCAACGATGGCCGTGTAACCTTCGGGCGAACGCAGCGGTTTGAAGCCTGCCGTTAACGCTGTGTAGGGTGCTCATCACCAGCAAAATGTCTTCGGCACGCTTGCCCAACATCACTGCCGTGCCGAAAACTGCCAACAGATTGCTAACGTTGAACTTGCCAATGAACTGCACGCCAACCTCTGCACCGTTTATTTCGAGATACATTCCCTCGAAGTGGCACTCCAATATCTTCGCCTTGAAGTCGGCCATGCTACGCGTAGAATAGGTCTTCACCGTGGCACGCGTGTTCTGAACCATCACCATTCCGTTCTTGTCGTCGGCATTGGTAAGGGCAAACGCCTGCTTGGGCAGCATGTCGAAGAAGGCCTTCTTGGCGTTGCGATAGTTCTCGAAGGTTTTGTGATAGTCCAGATGGTCGCGAGTTAGGTTCGAGAACACGCCGCCGGCGAAGGTCAATCCGCCAATGCGCTTTTGTGCGATGGCATGCGAACTGCACTCCATAAACACGTATTCGCACCCAGCCTCCACCATCCGATGCAGCAAGGCGTTAAGCGCAATGGGGTCGGGTGTGGTATGGTCGGCGGGTACGGCCTCGTCTTCGATGTAGTTGCACACCGTGGAGAGCAGTCCGCAACGATGCCCGAACTTCCTGAACATATCGTATAATAAGGTGGCGATGGTGGTTTTGCCGTTCGTTCCCGTTACGCCCACCAGTTTCAACTTCTTCGAAGGCTCGCCGTAGAACAGCGTTGCCACGGGGCCAACGGCGTCTTCGGTGCTCTCCACCTGCACAAACGTAACGCCTTGGGGCTGTTCGGCAGGCATCGTTTCGCACAACACGGCCACTGCACCTTGTGCCACGGCCTTGTCGATAAACGTGTGCCCGTCTACCTGTGTGCCCTTAATGGCCACGAAGAGGTGGCCTGGGCCAACCTTTCGCGAATCGATGTCCACACCGGTTATCTGCACTTCGGCGTTGCCCACCACGCTTAGGGGCTTCACGTTTTTTAGAATACTACTAAGTGTCATTGTCGTTATTGTTTTGTTTCGCCAACGAAAGGGTGCACATCGTCATGCCCTCGCGCCCCTCGCCGTGGCCGTATATATTGCTTATCCTTCCAAAACCAGTTCGCACTTCATGCCCATTTTGAGCGGCGTACCCGGTTCTATGCTCTGCTTAACCACCTTGCCGCGACCCACGAGCCTTACTTTCACGCCTCGGCTTTCAACTAGATATACGGCATCGCGCGCACCCATGCCATGCACATTGGGCATTTGCGAACGCACAAATTGCCGTGTTCTTTTCAGCGACACGGCTTTTCCGCCCTCGATAGCGGCCTGCCCCCAAATGGCTTTTCGTGTTGGCATCGCCCGCTTTCCAGTCTACAAAGGTCTTTACGCCAGGTGCGACAGCACATAGTCGGCCGCTAGAACATTGCCCGACTTCACTTCGGGATAGAGTATCGACGAGCTGTCGCGGGCATCGCGGGCATCCAGCTTGATGTCTTTGGCCATGATGCCCTCGGCTATGTTCCTAAAAACAGGGCCGCACATCAGTCCACCCGAAGCGGGGATGCCCGTCTTCTGTATGCAGACGATGCAACTGTATCGCGGAGCCTCGGCAGGGAAGTAGCCTGCAAAGCTCAACAGATAGTCTACACTACCGCTTTTATAGCCTGCCGCACCCTTAGACATTTGCGCCGTGCCTGTTTTGCCGGCCACCTGAAAGAGGTTCGAGCCAGCTTTCTTGGCCAACCCTTGGCTCACCACCTTGCGCAACACATCTTGTATCAGTTTTACCGTTCGGGGCTTGCATATCTGTTCGTATCCTTTCATCGGCTCTGGGGGAAGTCCATGATGGTAACGCCGCCCTTCACCACCTTTTTAACAAAGCGAGGACGCATCAGCTTGCCGCCATTGGCTGTGGCGTTATAGAAGGCCAGCATCGAAATGGGCGGCACCTGCGTTTCGTAGCCGATGCTCATCCACGGCAGGGCCGTGTTGCTCCAATTCACCCATTGCCCGTTGGGGGCTTTCTTGGGCATGCGAATCTTTGCCGGCGACGAACCTACGAGGGGTATTTGAAAGTCTAACCCAAGCCCAAGACGGTATATGCCGCGCACAAACCGCTCGGGATTGTTGTGATAATATTGGTCGATTACGCGACTCACACCGATATTAGAGCTCACTTCGAGCGAACGCGACACCGACAGAACGCCATATCCACCGCGCCGCCAGTTGTGGTCGCGCATCTCTCGGCCATACATTGGCCACGTTCCGCCACCCGTATTCACTTGATATGCAGTGTCCACCACGCCGTCGTCTATGGCCGTCATGATGCTGGCCACCTTAAACACCGAGCCTGGTTCTAGCAAATCGCTCACGGCATGGTTTTTCAATTCGCGGTATTCGCCGTCCTGACAGCGTTCCATGTTAACGATAGCCTTCACGTCGCCCGTGGCCACTTCCATCACAATCACCACGCCCACCCTTGCGCTAATCTCCTTCATCTCTTCGAGAAGCGAGCGTTCGGCCAAGTCTTGCATGCCCACGTCGATGGTGGTAACGATGTCGGCGCCATCAATTGGGGGCGTGTCCATGATGTCGAGGAACCTGTTGAGTACCTTGCGACGATGGATAATGCCGTTAGAACCACGTAGGATTGAGTCGTAAGACAGCTCCAAGCCAAAGCGCGCCGTGTCTTTTGCGCCATACATGTCGCCCACGGTGCGCCCTGCCAACGAACCATACGGACGTTGGCGCGCGTTAAACTCTTCGGTATGGAAACCGCTCTTGTATTTCGACATGCTGAATACGGGCAGCATGCGCACCTCGGTATAGGTGTTATAGTCCACACGTTTGTCCCACAACAGCCAATGCCTACTTTGCTTGTTGCGCCCTTCTTCCAAGTGTCGCCTGAAACTTGCGGCCGATTTTTCGGGGAAAATGGCATGCAGGCCTTGGCAAATGGAGTCGAGCTTCACCTCCCACAGCGAGTCGTTCTTGGCCTCGCGCAGGGCATTGAAGTCCATATACAGCTTATATTCGGGCAACGACGAGGCCATCAGTTGCTCGTCGCAGCTCAATATGTTCCCGCGCATGGGCTTAACGCTCACGCTGTCTTTCTTCTGACGGTCGGCCACGGCCATCCAATAGTCGCGCTTAGCCATCATGATATAAAGCGTCTTGCCAATCACCGCAATGGCCACCATCGTCATCAAAATGGTGATGAAGGTGTAGCGCGGCATGATTTTCTTCGACTCGAACTTGCTCATTCTTCGGGAACGTTTATGATATATGGTGGTTGGTCGGGCATGTGCAATGTTGTGTCGTTGCTTTCGCGCAGCAACCTCAGCACGTGGCTCTCCCTACTCTTCTCGGTTATTTGGCTATTGCTCGACAGCGACTTTGGTACTTGGCGTCTTGCAATTCTTTTGTCAGCTGGTCTATCTCGATGAGATACTGTTGGCAGCTGTACCTGTTGGCGATATACACAAAGATGAAAGCCGTGATAAGCAGCAACAACCATATCTGCTTGCGTATGGTTGATGTGTTGAGGATGTCGCCACCAATGATTTTCATGAAGGTGAGGTTCGATGTCAATGGCGCATCGCTCTCGGTGGCTTGTTCCCATAATGGCCTCTTTCAGCGTGGGCAGCTCGTCGGTTGCGGCCTCTTTCGCTTTCGGCCTCATCCTCGTTTGTGTTCCCGCTGCTCGGCTGCTTTTGTCTTCGTTTGGGCGTTTCTCGCCTTTCGCGACCGTTTCTTAGCGGCCTCGCTCTCTCGCTTGGCTATGTTCTTCAATGTCTCCACGGGGTCTGGTCCCTCGTTCGGCTGCTCCATAGTAAACCGAAGGTCGGGTTCGCCCGCGTTCATAGTCTTTACCTTTCATCTCTTTTTCTGCAATTCTAAGTTTTTGCACTTCGGCTCCGCGGGTTGCGCAGTTGTTCGTCGTCTGTGGGCACAATCACCTTATTGTTCACCAACGCGAATGGCGTTTGCGCCCGCCCAAAGAAGTCTTGAGATAGTTTTCCTTCCACATTTCCCGTCTTCGTAGAAGTTTTTCACCATGCGGTCTTCCAGGCTGTGGTAGGTTATTACGCTCAGTCGCCCACCTTTTCCTAGCCATTTGTGCTGCGGCTTGCAGCATCTCTTTAAGGGCGTTCATCTCGTTATTCACCTCGATGCGCAGGGCTTGGAAAAGCTTGGCCATCTCCTTCTTTTCGCGTTCGCGCTTAAAGAAAGGCTCCACAATGGCCGCAAACTGCTGTGTGGTTTGCACGGCGGCTTTGGCTCGCTCCTTTACAATGGCCGAGGCTATGCGGCGCGATTGGCGTATCTCGCCATAAAGAAAAACACATCGGCCAACCTCTCCTCGTCGTGGTGTTCAGCACCCTGCGCAGCAGTTAGGGTGGCGTTCTTGTTCATTCGCATGTCGAGCGGGGCATCGAAACGGAAGGAGAACCCCCGTTCTTGGTCGTCGAAATGGTGCGACGACACGCCCAAGTCGGCCAATATGCCGTCAACATGGTCTACGCCGTAGTAGCGCATCCAGTTGTCTAGGTATCTAAAAATTGCTCCGCACAAAGGTAAACCGCTCGTCGTTGGCCAGTGGTTGCTGCCCGTCGGGAGATTTGCGGCGCGTGTTTTCTTCGGCATCCGCATCTTGGTCGAAACTGAAAAGGCGCGCCGTACTGTCCATTTTCGAAAGAATATGGCGCGTATGTCCGCCTCCGCCAAAGGTTACGTCTACATAAACGCCGCCTTCAACGATGTTCAATGCGTCTACGCTCTCGGCAAGGAGCACCGGCACATGATACCCTTGGGCTGTAATGATGTTGTCGTTGTTCATTGGTTTTCTCCTTCCGGCAATGCCATTATCTCCTCGATGGCTGGCCCGAAGTCGTGGGCAGCCACGAAAGGCTGTTGCGTATTGGCCTCGCTCCAAATCTCAATGGTGTCGCCCATGCCCAAGAAACGAATGCTTTGGCTTATCTGGGCCATCGCCATATAACGTTTCGATGAGGAAACGCCCGTTTCCATCGAGCGTAACCAGTTCCACATCAGACACGAATTGCCTGAAAAGCTGTTGGTGCGCGGCGTTCCAACGCGACAGTCGGTTGCGTAGCGCATCCATCTGTTCGTTCCAAACGCTTTCTGGGTAAAGCACCAAACAAGGCTGGTGCAGGTCTTTGCAAAGCACAAGACTTTCTTCGCCCGATGCTTGCAGCACCTTGCGGAAAGCGACGGGCAAGAACACCCTTCCCTTCGCATCTGTCTTTGCTTCTGTGTTACCCAAGAACCGCATTCTTTTTCTATTAGATGGAAACTACCGCCAAAGTTAATCATTTTTCTCATCTTTCCCCACTTTTCTCCACAAAATGTGCTAATTATGAAAGAAGAATTATGTTAAAAGAGAATTTTTCAAGGCGTTGTTGTCCTCGTCCATTGGGCTAGAAAAAGCCTGCATTTATAGGGGCATACAAGGTTAAGGCAGCTACAACGCCCCCGCATTTTTAGGGTTTTTAGGTGGGCAAGATTATCCAACAGCTTTGGAACACTTAGCTACATTAAAGGCTTGAAGTGCTTAAAGAGCCAAGCACGACTGAGAAACCAAGCACATCAAACCTGCCTAAGCGACCCCCAAAAAGCGAGAATATAACCGAGCTACAGCGAGGAATGTTGGCATATTCGTTGACAAGTTTTCAGGGAATTGCTTGTATATCTCAATGTTTTTGACGAATTTTTGTGTAAAGGTTGTGCATATCTTGGTTTGAACTTAACGACCTAAACACCACCAAGTTGCTAAAAACCAGCGATAAGCAAAGCCTCTTAATCACGTTAATCTATTTAATTCCACCAAGCAAATTTAGATATGAGATGTGTTATTATTTTATCTTTCTTGGCCCTATGCGCATGTAAAGCTACTTCAAAGAAAGCATTTGTCCCTGAGCAAAGGCCAACTTATTCAAAACAAGCGGCAAAGCCTTCTTGTGTAGAAGAACGTATTAACCGCAAGTCATATCATTAACCAATAAGAACCACTTGGTGAAAAGCAAAGAAACCTTGCCATACGATAAACGTATTGATATAAAGACTGTGAAATACAATCTGATAGAAAGTAAGTTGTTGAAAGGTGCTTCAGCGTTTCTTTGCGATGGAGGAAACAAACTAAGATACCTACCTTTACCCAATAAAGGAGACGTGTCTTTGATCTTAGTACCAATGGACTGCGGGGATTTTGACTATCGATTTTACTTGCTAACAATAAAGAATAACACCATTATATCAGACCTCTATGTTGAAGGCATTTGGTATGAACCAGGTGGCCCTGAGTTGGAGGAGGTTACATCCTTCAAAATTGATAAGAACTTTTCTGTTAAGGTTAAGACTACATCATTGGGGTCTCCGCAGAAGGTTAGGAATTATATAATTAGGGATGATGGTAAAATTGTCGAAAAGTAGGAACTTAGCATAACAAACTCGTTGGCGGAATTAATTAAGTACACACTAAACCAGTTCCGCCAACAGATAAAGCCAAGACAACTTGTATGTAAATTTGCGCTACTACGAACGCCTCATTGTCTAAACACGATTATGGAATCGCGTTCAGACAACGAGAAAATCCTCAACGGACAGTGTGGATGGTGCAGCAAAGGCGACAGGTTCTTGGCCGAGAAAGGATGGGATGTGGTGAAAAGGTTATTTCCGAAAGTTCAGCCCTTTACAACCGCCTGATTTCTTGGTCAGCATCGCTGTGACTGTGGGATTTGTAGTCCTTGCTGTTCAGCTTGTACCGCAGGGTTACAGAAACTGCCCTGAAGTCGTATCGGTTTAGCAGATGCATCACCATCTGGTCGTTGTAGATTTCATTGCCGTCCTTTTTGCTGTTGAAGATATCGTTGACTTTGAGCTGCACGCTCAGGCGGTCGTGGCACAGTGTCTTGACGGCGTTGAAGTTAACCGACCACATGTTGCGACTGAGATGTACATTGCGGTAGTCGCCCGGACTCTGATAGTCGGCAGAGAGGAAGAGTGACAGCGTGCGGCCTATCTGGAAGTTGTTGGACAGTTTGACAATCCAGATGGGACTGCTCAAGTTGTACTGCCCTGTACCTGTTGTCAAGTGAAGAAACTGCTTGTTCATCACCGTTGTAAGTTGGGGCGTCCACGCTCCGAATCCCTTTGAGACCACCACAGCCAACCGCATCTCCTTTACCGACGGCAGATTGCGGTAAGACATTATCGACACTGCACGATGTTCAGCAGACTGCGTGCCCCAGTTGATGATGGCGTTGCGTGTGTCAGAATAACCAAACTGGAACTGAACTATCCGCCACACGCCTTGCAGCGTCAATTCATGTACGTACTCTGGTCGCAGTAGCGGGTTGCCCATCTGCCAAGTGTAGCGGCTACCGTAGAGCACGTTCTTGCTTAATTGGCGATATGTGGGACGGTTGACTTCTGTGGAGTAAAGCAATTGAGCCTGTAATTGTCCGATGCGGATGCCCCACGAGAGGTTAGGATAGACCTCGGTGACAGACTGGCTCACATCGGCCTCGCCATTGCCGGGATGGAAGGTGAACTGTGAATGCTCTGCGCGAATACCGAGACCGAAGAGTCCCACACTGGTCAGCACGGAGTAGTCGGCAAAAGCCGCGCGCTGCGTTTCCCTCAGAAGACTCTGCGATGTGGGCATATCGTCAAGGGTGCTGGTGTAGTCATCGTTGCGCCGAGTGTTGACATACTCTACCCCCACTGTTGCGTCGCCACGCCATAGTTTGTGTCCAACTGAAGCACGCAGCGACAGCAGTTTATTGCTAACATGGCTGACAGCCGAGAACGAGCGGCTGCGGTATGCCTGGCTTGCCTCGTCATATACATTGTCTGTTTCAGTCGTGTACTGTGGAGGTAATCGAGGTCTGTATTGATTTTGAAAATTACCGACGGTTCCAGAATAATAGATGTTAAACAAGTGGCTCGGATTTCTGTGGCTACGCTCCCTGCCCCGTCGGTGTGCAGTAGATCATATGGTTGGCCGTCTGCAGAGATTCTGTTGACAGAACTCAACCATGCAGTTGCGCGTGTCGAGGGTCAACATGTAGCGTCCGCCGACATACGACTGCCCTGCAATATGGTAATCTAGCCCCGCCGTATTAGCCAAGCGGTTTTGTTTACGGTGTTCCTGCTCATTGCTGATTTCGTTCCACAGTGTATCGACATGGACTGTTTGGGTGAGGTCTTTCCATTTCAGGTAGTTGTCCAACCGATATTCAAAGTTGTCGTACACTGTCCACCGCCGCGCGCTGTAGCGCAAGTTCACCTGCTCTATCGCGCTAGTGTTGCGGTTTTGGTACCATGTCGAGCGGGCATCAACGCTCAGCCCTTGATCAACATTGGTATAAGTTGTCACCCGAACCACAGCCTTGATAGCGGCATCGTATTCCAGGACCAGGATTTGTGACCACCTCCAAACTCTTGATGGCGTCAGACGAGATATGGTCGAGCTCCGATAAATTGTACTATGCGGTGGCCGTCAACAAAGAACACGGCCTGTCCTCTGCCCATCACATCGTACCCACTTTCCGTCTTTCTCATGAGTGGCATCGCAGCCAACACATCCTCGATGTTTCCAGCGTGCGCGAGAACCGTGCCGCGGATGACATAGCGAAAGCCGTCACGGGTCAGCTGCGACACAGGGCGCGAACCCTTAACCTTCACCTCATCCAACTGATGCTGAACCTCATGGAGCACGATGGTCACACGAGTCGCCCCACGTCGGGTCTGACGATGGAAGTCTCATAGCTCAGACACGACACGCAATCATCCATCTCGCCCTGTGGCCGCGGCATGACGAAACTGGCCTTTGCGCATCGCTCACCTCGCCACAGATGTAAGTGGAATCAGGACCGCTGAGCATCACAACAGTAGCTCCTACTATAGCCTTGTGTGATGGGTCATACACATGCCCTGTCACCTTCTCTTGCGCCACGATGGCCATCGACCATGAAGCAGCCAAAATAATAGTTAGTATTTTCACCATCTGATTAAACTAATTAATTGCATCAGTAAATTATTTACCAAGACTGAAGTCTTGTTCCGTATGTCAATGGCAGGATGCTTCAACCACATCAATCCCGAAAATCTGAGCGCGCCCAAGCACATCTGCTAAAAAAGTAAACGTGCTATCATAATCACCGCCGTTGGAAGAATATTAGCTGTCCCAGGTGCCAATGCAGGATCAAAGAAGTCACTGTCAAAGGTTATATAGACTGGCATATTTGCAGCCTCTACCTTTTCCTGATATCCCTTAATTCCGCAGCATAAACCCTTGTGAGAACTCCAAGTGCCTGAGAAACAAAGTTCTCAAAACACTTGGATATGTCGGAAATTTCACCTATCTTAGTGCTACCAACATAAAAATATCTGACATGACAAAGGTAGCAATTAAGACGAGAATATCACTTCCTTCGAGGGATTTATCACATCATGGACGTTTTCTCAAAGTTGGGCTTTGAAAAACTTACCGAATCTGTATTGGGCAAACGTGGAAGTAGCGGCAAAGCATTCTGTTATGGAAGTATTTTTGCCTCTCTCTTCAGTTACCTTTTGTGGTGAGAATGCCTTGAGGACATCAATGCGCTTATAGGGCAGTTCAGGCAGAGACCTGACACGTTGTTACCCGTGCCGACACCGTGGGCGCGGACTGAAGGAGCTTGCCGAAATGCTGCGGAATTAAGGTTCAGCTGTTCCCAGGGTCGGGGAACGCTATGGTTTCGCTGTCGCTTCATGGTTGGGGGTTTGAAGCCCTGCAAAAGATAAAGGGCTTTTCGTAGATGAAGCTCATCAAAAGCTCATCAATTCATAGCTTTTTACCCAATAATAGGTATTGCAAGGCCCATTTTCTCGTGTTACTTTGTGCACAAAAACACTACCGATTAAAAAGATTGTATTGAATATGAAACCATCAAATCCTTAGCATGCCCTTGCGCTGCTCATGTCGCTGCAGACGCCGCGCAACGCCATTTGCAAGACTCCACTTTTCAGCTTCACGATGGTGATTAGACCACGCGCATACCCGAAGCAAAACAAAAATGCCGCCGCTTCGGTGACCATCATCGACCATCAACAGCTCGAAAGCCGTGAGCAAAGCGGCGCCCGACGTGTCGACACTTTTGCGATTGCTGCTTGCCGAATAGCACTCTCCGGGCAACACAACCAGCTCGCGTTCGCAAACATTGCGCGGCCGAAGCGCACTGGTTCTCATCGAGTGGTATTCCGCAATCCACCCCACTGCGCTCCACCGACCGCGACATACGCACCATCGATGTGGCGGCCATCGACCATATTGAAATCGTAAAAGGGTCGACGGCACTCTATGGAAACGGTGCCATTGGTGGACTCATCAACATCATCACGAAGAAAGAATTCGAGTGCAAAAACACTCGGCGGGGCAAACCGCTATCGCCGGTTCCAACCTACAACTTTTTCAGCCAGTGAGCAGGCTATCGGCTTAACCAGCGAAACTTTATGTAACCGACTACACAACTGACTATCTTGGTGAGCGGAACTTTTGGGCCGCACTGGCAGCAGCATTGACGGCGATGGACAGTTTCATTTCGCCTGTCGCTATGGCCTTTGGAGAGACCTACACCAGCAATGCCTTGGTGACGCTCGGGTTACAGCTTTCGCTGGAATCGCCCGAACTGATGTACAATTTTCTATATCGCGGTTTGCAAGACACGCCGCTCATTCCCATAGGTGGAAAATACCTCAAAAGCCCAGCTATATCGCATCATTGGCAACCGCGATCCGCGAGGCTGTCGACGAGGGAACGCGCCGCAATCCTGACGGCTAGTACAGAAATTTTACTTCAAAAGCAAATTTTCGCGCATACCGATTTAGAAGCATCCGTTTTTGGGTCGAGTCTCTACACCATCTTCGATTTCCGACGCGTCAATCCCACTCAACCGCGCTGGGAAGAAACCAGTGGACGAGTCGGCCATCAAAGACCGCAAGTTGCTTCGTGCACAGTTCAACACGCATTTTGGTGTTCTCGAGCAGGCGTTCACCCACATTCTTTATGGCTACGGATTACCGGTTTAACGAAAACGAGCCCAGCCGCTTGTCGACGGACGTTATTGGATGCCTTGCTCGCAAGCAACACGGCATGCGCGCCTTCATTCAAACCAAAACAACGCTTTTTCAGTGGCTCAACGTGAAAATGAGGTGTCTCGCTATGACGCCATCAGCGTGCATGTGCCCGGACTACGCGCTGCGCAATCGCCTCTCCGACCCTTTGCTGGCGTGAAAGGCGGGCATCTCCTTCACAACAATCTCCTCGTTCAACGCGTTTGCCGTTCAGCTTAAATACCACGCGCATCAGCTTCGTGTCGCCTATTCGCAAAGACTTCTCTATCTTTGATTTAGGCCCGCACCCTGCGCGCCGCCAAGGCCGACGTGCTGGCACATGCTTCGCCACAGAACCGTTAAAACCAACGACTGCGAATTCGGGCGTTTATTCCGGTTTCCGCGCGGTCAGTTTGCAACTCAATGCCTCGTTCTCTCACACCGGCGCCAAGCTCGGCAGCGACCTGAAAAATCGACCTGGCGTTTTGGGTTTGTCGTAAGTCCGCAGAAATTAATGTGGCGTGGGTTGGATGCCGATGCACAAATCCTGCCCAATCTCAGCCGGAGCCAACTTTTCATGGTTTTCGAGAGAAACTCAAATCCAACGGAACCAGCTGGAATCAACAGCGTGTCCAACGTGTCTCCGGCCCGCAAAGTTCAGCATGTGTGCGCAATATCAATCATCAAGCACAATCTATTTGCAATTACAATATCTGCACACAGGCAAACGCCACCGCTTTTCCCCCGATGCTTCGGGCAACTATGCAGAGGGCGAGGGCATTGTTAATCCCATCAATCTGCTCAATTTCACGGCAGGTGTCGACGTGAAGCAATGGAACTTCACGTTAGGCGTTTCCAATCTTTTGAACTACACCTACTACACACCTCCTCAATGCTCATGGCACGCAACGCCGAATATGCACATGCCGACGGGCGTAACATCACGTTTACGGCCACCTTTAAATATTAAGTAGACCCGTTGGCGGAATTAATATAGTGCGTATTTAATTCTTCCGATGGGTTTGTTAAGTTTAAGTAACTGTTCAAAATTAAGCGGTAACTATTCAGCGATAATGAACGTTGAATATCAAGAACTTATAAACGTGATATTGCGAAAAAAGGATCAAAATGACATTCTTTACCAAAATTTGCATGTGTCTGTTTATGTAACTTCTTGATAATCAATTGAGGTTTATACGCCTTATCGCTGAATAGTTACATTAAGCGACATGTTTAGAGAAGTTTATACGCAAGCCTTTTCCTATATCCGCCAAAGCTCTATTGGTTGTATAGAACAGCATGTCAGAAGTTATATAATCCTGTGGTCTCATCCACTTGCCTTTTGAGTATGCGCCACAGTGTCTCGGCAATGTTCAACTGTGGCGAGTATGGTGGCAGATAGAAAAGAAAGAGTCCCCTTTGTTCCCATATAGGACGAAGTTCCCTGATTTTCTTGTTTCGATGGACAGAGGCATTGTCGAGGACGACAAATGTATCCATCCTCAGATTGAACGAGATTTCACCATGAAACTGACAATTTTGTCTGCTGTCATTTTTCTCGGATGTTGTGAACCCTTATAGCGGTTGTCTCGATCCATCATTCGATATTGAGACGTGCTACTCTTTTGGAGGGATGGGACATCTTTCCCCTCGCAGTTGCCAGCCGTAGGGGACATATCCTTCTGTGCAAGTGTGGCTTTCGTCAGCACATAGGAGCCCTGATGCGTCCTTCATACGCTTGCTTCTCAAGTGCTCGCAAACTTCTGACCTTGTATTCATAGAGTTGCGGCGAGGGACCCCTCAAGCGTGTCTCTTTCATTCGCTGGCTATCTTGCGCCACGCTGATAAAAACGTTTGAACGCTGCGTCGCTCACTTTGCCTGAGGATTGCTCCCAGCCGCTGCTCTGGCTTTGCCCACACCTGCCTGTCTTGCGCCCATTACACGGCGTACCGCCCTTCGTCTGAACTGTCCATACTAGGTTTCCGACTGTCCGGGAACGAGTCTTCAACCCTCAGCGTTTTCCGAAACTTGAAACGCTTTACCTGCAAGCGTTTGACGCATACGGCTCATTTCCGTTTGCGCGTACATGGCGAATGACATGACCTTCCGACTTCAGTAATACCGCACGACAACGCAGCCACGGAAATTACATGCTTTCGCGTAGTTGAAATCTCACCGAGTGCCAGACGCTCTGTCTCGGCTAACCCTCACTGCTGCGAAGCTTTTCCTTCATAACTCAAAGTAGAACGGAAATTACATATATTTATTTTGTGTAAATTACTTTTGCTCACTTATTGCAAACTTAACAACTTTAACAACTCATTAACTTATTCCTCACCCACTATCTAATGATAAAAAGCTGGCAACCTACCCCTGGGTAGCTACGGATAAAGGTGGGATAATCCACCCACATGGCTTTGGCGTCTCATGTTCTTATGTCAAAAGGTTTGTATATATGTCAAACGCGAAAGGGTGAGTAAGAGGAAAGGCGAAAATGGCTGCCGACCATTAACCCGACATCACCGGCACAACGTATACTTTGTCAACTCATAAACTCATAACTGATAAACCTATAAACTCACAACCCGCACAAACTCAAGAACCTGACGAAAACCCACTCAACCCATAAACTCACAACCTTAATATTATGCTTATTACTTTACAAAACACATCTTATTCAAGCACCCTATTCTAGAAAATAAAGGGCTACAGTATGCGTTATTAGGCATGAAATATCATCTTTACATCGCTTGTCTTTCACCCCATTTTTGAGAACAATAATTGTATTTAGCACTCATTTTGCCTTTTCTAGATTGTTGCCGCCTGGCATTATTTTATCCCTCGGCAAATCCAGCTGGTACTAAAACACCCGTGTTTAATATATTTTTGGCATGTTTTGCACCTATTTTCGATTGCGCAGAAAGGCTAAAAGCATCAATCGCAATGCGCTTTTTGCGTGCTAAACGCAATGCGTCGATGCAGATGCAGTGCGTTTTGGTGCTAGATCGCAATGCGTTTTGCGTTAAATGCAGTGCAGTTTTCTGGTGCTAAATGCAGAGCGACGGTGCGAAATGCACATTTTTAGCACAATTCTGCAATTCTAAACACACAGGCATAAATCGAGTTTTCTTGCGTTTTATAGTCGCCCTCTTGCACTGCAACCAAACCTCTGCGAGAATTGAATTTTTGCGACCGAGAGGGACGATTGGTGGATTTTAAAGCACCTACATGTTAAAATTCTTACTGAAAAGAAGACAAATGTAGGTGAGAAACTGACGAGTTAACGAGGAGATTTATCAGTTGATCGTGTTGAGCAAGGTGATGCGGTTGACGAGGTTAACTGCTGGTAACAAGGCGATGAAAACTTTACCAGCCGACGTTGACTGATTGAGACCAACGAGTTGAAGTAGTTGACAGGTGAACGAGTCGAGGAGAGGTTAACCCGTTGATAAGTTGAATCGCGTGAACGAGTTGAAGAGTTAACGAGAGATTTATCAGTTGACCGCGAACGAGTTAAGAGAAAGTTAACCGTGTGATACGTTGACCGTGAACGAGTTGAAGAGTCACGAGATCATCAGTTGACAGCTAACAAGCTGATGAGCAAAGAAGTGAACGAGTTGGAGAAGAGGTTAACCAGCTGAGAAGTAGACATGTGAACGAGTTGAGAAGAGGTTAACCAGCTGACGAGTCGACGAGTTAACAAGGGGAATAAACACAGAGCACTACCCTCCCTTGAGAGGTTGTAGGCGAGAGCTGGAGTGAGGCCGATTGGGACAGAGCAAGCCGAGAGGCTGTGCGTAGGTCGATTGACAGAAAGCAAGCGCCGAGAGGGGCTGGAGTGAGGCCGATCGGGGTCGAGCTTTGTTCCCGCATCATCTAAACGAACAAGGCAGCGGACGAAACAATTTGTTTCATCGCCGCCTTGCACGTCGCTGCGCGTTGAGGCCGCAGCCGCGACTTATTTTCCGTGATGTTCGTCAGAAACGAGGGAGCTTTTCACGACTGCGCGCAGCACGGCGAGCAGCCAAAACGCGACGACCATTCTTCGTTGACATCCTCTCGCGGGAAGCCGTGCTTATTCTCACCCTTCTGCGGTATGCCATTGAAATGTTCTTTTCAGTATTGCTTTGATCTCAATTTATTGTTATAATCTCGCTTTTGAGGTGCAAAGATGCTCATTTATTTCTTTAAACGAGCCATTAGATAATGAGGATTTAAGCCACGGCGGATGAGCCTGTTGGTCGGCGTCGTGCGTATTTGCCGGGTGTCTGGGGTTTTACCGGCGTAGATTCTGCTTAATTACCGGTTGGAGGGCACACGTAAGGCAATGAAACAGGAAAAGAGCGCAGTAAAGACGGCGAAAGACAAACCGAAAAAGCTGTGAATGCAAACCCCAAAGCGGTTAAGACAAACACACCAAAAGACAAGCGAACACAAACAAAATAAGGCCGTAAGACAAGCAAAAGGCCGGGAAGACAAACCAAGAAGACCGTGAAAAACGATACCAAGGAACGGCGATTGAACCTTAGTGGGAGTGTTTAGAGCGTGCCTTAGAAAACATCATGTGGGTTTTCTAGACCAGCCGTTAAAGAAGAAGGGCACAGACATCGTTACTTACACCCCGTAATGCGCATACAAGGCGCGAAAACCTACAAACGACATGGCACCGGTAAACAACACATAAACCACGTCGCATCCACGATGATAAAGCGCAATATTCCACACTTGCCGCAGCCCAGGTAGATGCACGGCGTTGACGTTTCACCCAGCGAGGAGGACAAGAACTTACGCAAGAAAAGGAAAAGCGGTATGCCAGCCAAAGGCGTGCATAGTGCGCAAAGCACACAAAGTAAACTTTCACTTTCCCAGTGTTCACGGCGTGTAACAGCGGCATTAGCGCTAGGCTTATGATGCAAGAGAGAACCTGTGTAACCGTCAACAGCGTAGAATTTGGGATTTTAGTTTAGTTGAATGTGAAGTCTGTATCGCATACCAACCAATGTCGCTCACGGTATGTTGAGCTTTCAGTGGCAAAGACTTTTCGTTTGTCGACCGCGTTACGCACAATATTTTGCAGTCACGCGCCAACTTTTGTAGACAGGCATATCTTTTGTCTGGCGCTGATATTTTGACACTTCAACAACGTTTCTCAGCATCAAGCAACCCAACTACCCAAACTTTGTTCCCTATTCACAGTATGCTCGTGGCAGAATGTTTATGCGGCACTGAAAACAAAACATTATACAACTTGCAGACAAAATGAACGGCATTCTTAGTCGCACGCCGAACTTTTTGCTACAAACAAGTTAAGACACAACCACTTTAAAGCCATATCGGTTATTAAACCGCTACTCACACATTTTGTTGTATTGCTTCCTGATCACTCGTCTGTCTGGAACATCTTGCTCTTCTATTTCTTTTAACGCGTTGCCCGCCATGCCTTCAGCAATGGCAAGACAGGCAAGCAGTGTTCAACAGACAAACAAAATCTGTACAGGCTGAACCTCCGATTTGCTAGCATCAGGCGACTGTTTGCTTCAACGCTATTCTTTTCTTCGTAATGCGCACGGCACCAAGCCGCACTTCGCATAAAGCACGGCCTATGCGTAAATATCATGTGGCACAATGAAAAGAGCATCTTTCATAAGCAGAAAGAATGCACAAATACGTGAGAAAGGACGTGTTTCCCAAAATAAGCACACGCACCTCCGAACAAGAAGTACATGCGTATAGAGCAAGAAGAGGAGGTGCTTTACACTACAAAGAACATGCACCCAAGACCCAAAAGGCACACGCCTATGCTAAGAAACAGATGCGCTGGCACAACGCAGGCATTGCACACAAGCCCAAAAGATTGCATGCTTACATCAAAAGCCACATGCACATACACAAGGGAGTACTTGTACATACACAAGGGAGTACATGCACATACACAAAGAAATACATGAACATATACAAAGAAGTACATGCACATATATAAAGGAGTACATACACTTATACGAAAGGAACACATGCACTTACACTAAGAAGTACATGCGTTTCAGCCAAGAAGTGGTAATGCTTTTCTGCTTTTGAGCAGCGCGTCATCGCTGCAAGGGAACAGATGCCCTGAATACGTAGTACATGCACATACGCCAAGAAACACATGTGCTTATATAAAGGAGTACATACATCTGATACGAAAGTGAACACAGGCACTTACACAAAGGAGTACATGCGTTTGGCCTAGAAGTAGTAATGCGTGCTTAAGAAACACGCGAACACACCAAGGGAACAGACACCCTGAATATGGAGAACATGCACATGCGCCAGGAGCACATGTGCCATATAGTGGAGTACATGCACTTATACGAGGGAACACATGCACTTATACAAAGAAGTACCGTATTGCCTAAGGTTGTAATGCTTTGCTTTGAAGAACACAGCGAACACGCCAAGGGAAGACGCCTTGAATATGAAAGTACATGCACTTACGCCAAGGAGCACACGTACTTTTTGCGTAAGATTGTGAAAATGGTTTTCCGCGCCATTCGATGCCAAGCGCATCGCTGTTCAGGTGCGGTATGACACGCGAGCAACGAGGGAGGCGGTTCCTCCAGGGCGTTTGAACGTTATTTATTTTGGTGATTATGAACTACGAGGTCACACCCAAGGAGAAATCGCCAACGCGAAACCAATGAGGGATGTTGATGCTAGGAAGAGGCGCGCCGCGGTTAACACCTGCGCCGTAAGCCCTAGCCGCCAACAAGGATGTTGCAGCACGTGCCTTCACTTCGTATACATTGCCTTCCCGATTTGGCGCATTATGGCTATGCGCAAACGCCTAGTGTAACTATCGGCATGCAAAAACACGCAAGCCGAGCGCGCTCATCTATTGGTTGGCATGCAACACACATGCAGAAGAAGTGGGAAAGGTGTTCAAATCCATATTGCAAAGATACAATGATGCCCTAAAGGCCAATTGTAGCATTCGCAGTAAGAATGAGGAGGTGGGTAACTTGACAACAAAGTTGCAATACAACCAGCGTCAACCCTCTCATTTCCTCGTTCTCTTATGTTTCGTCTAGACCTTTCTACGATGTTTTCAATAATGTTATCAGTTAAGTCTAACTCTAAATTCTCTGCTCCCGAAATCAGTTTCTAATTCACTCTAACTCTATTCCTTGCATGCTCGTTGGTGCATGTGCCGAGCCCAATCTGCCATGAGTACTCATTGTTGGGGCGACATTGCAGAAAGAAAACCATGCACCTGAGGGCGGTTACCGTTTACGGTACTGCGACGGGGAAACTCCCACCTGCTTCTTTGAAGAACTTCCTAGGAAGCTTTGATTTGGGGAAATTGAGTTCTTGGGCTATTTCCTTCACGCTCTTAGTGGTGTTTTTAAGTTGCACGCGCAACTCCAACGTGATGTACTTGTCAATCCATTGGTTGGGCGTTCGCTTGCTAACGTTGCGCACCGTTTCGGAGACTACTTAGGCGTGATGCCCAATTGCTCGCCATACCAGCTTACGCGTCTTTCTTTTTTAAAGTTCTGTTCTACCATTTTAATGAACTTGGCGAAGATGGCTTCGGCTCGTGTCTTCTTCAAGTCCGTAGTCTGTTGTACTCGATAGATTGCGTCCGAGGCGTTGTAAATCATCGTCGTAATCATCGAACGCACCGTATCTTTGCGATATCTCTGCCCAGCCTGCTGCATTTTCTTCTCAATGAGCGACAGGTGGAGGAGCATTTCGCTTCCCTCTTCGGCATTGAGTGTGAATACAGGGTTGGTTCGTGAGAAGAGTATCAAGGACGAAAGCTCATGGATGCCCATGATGATTTCGTTCATGAAGTCCTTAGACAACAGTATGGCTATACCCTTACAGTTGGTGCTTAGCTCCCCGCTGTTGAGTATTGGGCCAGCAGGGACAACCATGATGTGGTTGAGTTGAAGCTCATACGTAATCGTGTCTACTGTGTAACGGGCGCTACCCTGAGCACAAATGGCTAGCACCAAACATTGCATTTTGTGCGGACCCATGAGGTCCGACAGCTTGTTGAGGTCGTCGACGAGAACTAAGTCGTCGTCCATACACACAACGTCGCAGCTTTCTTTGACAATGGGAATTGTCAAGTCGTTCAATTGTAGTTTCCGCATTTCCTTACCTTTTACTTCGCAAATATAGGAAAATTTTTGAGCAGAACTGCAAGCTTTCGACAAGAAAAAAGAACGAAAAATCGAAAATAGTTACTTATTAAAAAAGAAACTTCTCATACAGAACAATTGATGTTTCCAAAGCTTCAACATTTTGGACATGTTCTGAACGAAAGTACTTGTCTCCGTGGACAATAAGTTTAAAGGCTGGTTTAACAATGAATTTGCAGAAAAACTGCTCGTCTGTTGCGCCGTTGCAAATATAGCGAAAACCGTTGATGTAAACTTTTTCTCCTGTTCGAGTTCCTCTAAAAGTAATACGTACAACGCCCTGAAAATGATGGGGGAAGACGTATGTAGGGTGTCGTTGCGCACGTCTACATAGCTTGGACCGAACACTTTGACCACTCGCGGAGCGCGAACGAGCCGCAAGGGTGTGGCGGGAGGCAGCGTTTCGGGATGCGCATAGCACACGGGCGATTGCCAAGAGATGGTGTCGGCAAGGTTCACTTGCCAGGGCAGGCCTTGTCGTCGCCGTCTTGCCACTCGCTTTCGGTGGTTGCAGTCCTCGGTTTGCTCGCCCTGCAAGCCCAATTTTCATCGCTTTGGAAGGCGAAAGGAGTACCGTCAGCGTTTTCGCCCCAATAGCAAACGGCCACTTGTCGGCGACCTACATGGGGCATTGTAGGGCAATACCACAGCGAGATGAGTGTTGGCATTGGGGATAGGAAAGGCGTAACGTCGTAGACGATGTTAACAACCGACGTGTCGCCTTGTGCGCGATGGGGTTCAAAGAGGTTTCGGCTTACGTTCATTCCGTTCACCAGCAGTTGCGTTTTGCCTGTGGTGGCCACGCTAACGTAGGCCTTACGCGGTCGGCCGTTGTGTCGATATGTTCGCAGAAACCACTGCATCGCAGTGGAGTCTGGCTGCGGCGCGCTTATCCAAGGCGCATGGTAAGGGGTTAGTCGTGTGGAAGGCGTTGGCACGCGGGCGGAATTGCGCGTTGCGTTCTCGTTTTCAACGCGTTTGGAAAGACCCACTCTGGCAAAGAACGCGGCGTAACCAGACCGCCTACACCACCCACTGCCATGTCCCTACTCTGTATCTGCGAGCCTATATATATAATAGGAGTATCCGCACACGCCGCAACAACTCTTTCGCCAATGGCACTAAAAGCGGCATTATCTTGGCCGTGGTACTCCTTATATATAATAGGAGTAGCGGAATATGCCGCAACAACTCTTTCGCCAACTGTGCGAAAAGCAGCATTATCTTGCCCGTGGTACTCCTTATATATAATAGGAGTGGCGGCGGAAGACAGGGCGTGCGATGTGGGAATAACAGCCAAAGCGGTATCGGCACGCCGCATATCATCGCCTTCGGTGTACGAAAAATCATCGCCGTTATGCGCGCAAACCACATTCGTGCCTGCAAACATGGCCTTTGCACCACGAACAGGCAGCGACACAACCCACGCAGCAAGGACGCCGACAACGCCCATCATGCACGCCCTACACTTCATCGCAACACGGCCTCCTTACCCGCCTTTAACTTCACTTTGCACGCCTTTCCATTATAGTACAACGTGGTTTGTCCGCCCACTTTGCTCTTAATGCGCACTTGGGTTACGCTACCATTGCGCCAAGAGAAGTCGACAACGAAGCCACCACGCGCACAAAGTCCCTTAACACTGCCCGAAGGCCACGCCGCGGGCAACGCAGGCAAGAGCCTAATGCCGCGTGCGCTTTGCATCAGCATCTCGCAAACGCCAGCCGTTCCGCCGAAGTTACCATCTATCTGGAAAGGCGGATGGGCATCGAATAGGTTGGGATGAGTGCCACCACCAGGGCCTGCATCGCTCTTTCTGATGGCATCGGGGGCCACATAGGTCAGCAGTTTACGGTATATTTGGTAGGCTTTCTCGCCATTGTAGAGCCTAGCCCAAAGGTTGATGCGCCATCCCGTGCTCCATCCCGTAGAGATGTCGCCCTTCTGCACCAACGTCTTTCCGACGGCCTCGGCCAGTTCGGGCGTTGTTTCGGGCGCGATGTGATGCCCCGGATACAGCCCGATGAGGTGGGTTTGGTGGCGATGCTGCGGGTCGAAATCGTTCCAATCGTAGTACCATTCGTTCAAGTCGCCCTCCTTTCCGATGGTGTATGGGTGCAGGCGGCCTATCGTTTGGCGCAGCTTTTTGCTGTAAGCCGTTGGCCATCCGTTCAGAATTTCGTCGGCAGTAACCGTGTTGGCGAACAGTTCGCGCAATATGGCGAGGTCCCGCCGTACCGCCATACACCGTTGCGCCGTGGTAGCCATCGGGCGTAACATATTCGTTTTCTGGCGATGTGCTGGGCGCAGTAATCAGCTCGTCCGGTTTCTTGGGGTTTTCAACAAGCCATTGCAACATAAAGTCGCACGCACCCTTCATCAGTGGGTAGAGCGTGTGGCGAAGGTAATGGCGGTCGCGTGTAAAGTCGTACTGTTCCCAAAGGTTGCTCAACAACCATGCTCCTCCGAGGTTCCAGTTGGCCCATTCAGGACTTTCTCGTTTCTCTCCCACGGGGTTCGTCATGCGCCCACAGGTCGGTGTTATGGCTCGAGCACCAGCCCTCGTTGATGCCGTAATAGTTTCGTGCAGCGTAACGCCATTTACAAACAACGCCTTCACCATGCCCACCAAAGGCGTGGTCAGTTCGGCCAGATTGGCCACTCGCGCAGGCCAATAGTTCTCTTCGAGGTTGATATTAACTGTGTAATTACTTTCGCCAAGATGCCCCTAACGTGCGGATTCCAAAGCCCTGCAGGTTGGCAGGCACGCCAGGTGCGCGATGAGCTGATGAGCAGATAGCGACCAAACTGAAAGTAAAGCGTTTCGGAGATAAGGATTGGTTTTCTTCCCTTCGTGGTGTAGTCTCGCAGTTGCTGCTCGGTTGTTCGGTGCATATCAAGCTTTGTGCAGTCCAAATGCAGGGGCAAGTCGGCCGAAAAGAGCCTGATAATCGTCCGTATGGTTTTGTTTTCAGCTGTTCGAACGTGCAGTTTTTGCAGGGTTCTTCGGTCAGTTTCTGCCAGTTGCACATAGGGTGCGCCCTGCGTTACGGGGCGCTTGTCAGCCGTTAGAAGCTTGTTTCGTTAACGATATACAGCACCACTTGTGTGGCGTTGCTTATCAGAGCGTGCTATCCTGCGTGCCGTTATGGTGCCGCCTGTGGCCTTCGCTTGCAGCAGGCTGCAAAGTGAACGGTGCTGTCGGGGTGGCCTTCGGCATGACCCGTGAGTCTGAGTGGTGTTGCCTCCACGCGTGCTTTTTGATGGTTGAGCAACGAGGGGAGCGACAGTTGCAGGCTGATGGCGTGGGGTTTGTTGGTCGTAAGGCGCACCAGCGATGGCGCGGTCGGGATGCGAGGCGAAGTACCTCGACGATAGCTTACGCCCTCACTTTCATAGCTCACCTTAACCAAGCTACTATCCAAGTCGAGCTCTCGGCGATAGTTCTTCAAAGGCGCATCGGCGTTTGCAGCCGCTTTCACATCGCGGATGCACAGGGTGGAAAGCGGCTGATACCAAGCCGAATTATGCCCTTGCACGCGCAGTTGCAGCGAGTCGGCCAGTGCGTAATTCTCTTCAAACAGGGCTTTGCGTATCTGTGGAATCCACTTAGGCGCGCCTGCATCTTCGTTTGGGTCGATGGGTTTGCCGCTCCATAGCGTGATGTCGTTCAGTTTAAGATAGTCGCAATGCGGGTTTCCGTCTACCATTGCGCCGAGCTTGCTGCTGCCAATGGGCATGCTGTTCTCGAAGAAGGAGCCGGGGCGATTGTCCCAAATGCGCAAGGGAACACCTTGGGCGGACGATGTAAGGGCCGAAAAAAGTAGTGTTGCTGTTGTTAAGATAGTCTTTCTCATTTGTCGATTGTTATTTTTTGTGGAAAAGATATGCGGTAAACGCCATCCGCCTACCACGGCGTTTTCCCACTTGACTGCGCCATAAGCCGCAGCGCGCAAGGCACTGCCTGCAGGCAGTTTTGGCGGCCAGCGTGGCCGTTTTGCTAATAATAAACCATTAAGGACAGGCGCTAACAATTGCGCATTTGTTTTTAGACCCTGCCCAATAACAAAGAAGAGGCTGCACCCGAAAGGCAGTCTCTCCTTAATATATATACACGCAAGCTTACCAGTACTTAGCTTGCTGTTTTCCAGTTCTTAGCTTGCTGTTTGCCATCGTGTGCTCCATCCAGCCGAAAGCCCTGCTGCTTTATCCAGCCGAAAGCGTTTGAAGGCCGAAGGACACACCAGCTAACGAACTCAGAAACTTTTGGCCACATCACGCGGTTACCCTTATGCGTCGATGTTGGCGTAAGTGGCGTTTTGCTCGATAAACTCGCGGCGTGGCTCCACGTCGTCGCCCATAAGCATGGAGAAAATCTCATCGGCATCGGCGGCGTTTTGGATGGTCACTTGTTTAAGCAGGCGCGTTGAGGGGTCCATCGTCGTTTCCCAAAGCTGTTCGGGATTCATCTCTCCCAAACCTTTATAGCGTTGCACGTGTATGCTCTTGTTGTCTTCTTGCCCTTCGCCGTACTTGTCGATAAAGGCCTGGCGTTGCTGTTCGTTGTAGCAATATTCGCGCACCTTGTTCTATACGCTGCCAGAGGTAGAGGGGCGGTGTGGCGATATACAGGTGACCTTCTTGTATGATGCGCGGCATGAAACGATAGAAAAGGGTCATGATAAGCGTGTCGATGTGCGAACCATCGACGTCGGCGTCGGTCATGATGATAATCTTATCGTAGCGCAACTTGTCGATGTGGCCTCCTTATCGTCTTCTTCCTTCAACGCCGAAACGCACGCCAATGCTCTGTATGATGTTCATTACCGACTCGGCCTCGAACACCTTATGCCATTGCACCTTCTCCACATTCAATATCTTTCCTTTCAGCGGAAGTATGGCTTGCGTGTAGCGGTCGCGCCCCTGCTTGGCCGAACCACCTGCCGAGTCTCCCTCGACGAGGAATATTTCAGACGTTTTGGGGTCTTTGTTAGAGCAGTCGGCCAGCTTACCTGGCAGCCCGCCACCCGACATGGGGTTCTTCCTGAACGCTCTCGCGTGCCTTGCGGGCGGCGATACGCGCAGTGGCGGCCAATATCACCTTGTCGCAAATAAGTTTGGCCTCCTTGGGATGCTCTTCCAAATAATAGCCAAGGGCCTCGCCTACGGCCTGCTGAACGGCACCCGACACTTCGCTGTTGCCCAGCTTGGTTTTGGTTTGGCCTTCAAACTGCGGCTCGGCCACCTTGATGGAGATAACGGCGGTAAGTCCTTCGCGGAAGTCTTCGCCTGCTATTTCAATCTTCGATTTCTCTATCTGCTTGGATATAACGGGGTCGTTGTCGGCGTATGCTTTGAGCGTACGCGTAAGGGCCATGCGGAAACCCGTGAGGTGGGTGCCGCCTTCAATGGTGTTGATGTTGTTCACATACGAGTGTATGTTCTCGCTGTAATCGGTGTTATACATCACAGCCACCTCGATGGGGATGTTTTGTTTCTCCGTTTTAAGGTAGATAACATCATCGAAGAGGTGTGTGCGGTGGCGGTCAACGTAACGCACAAACTCTTTCAGTCCGTCTTTGGCATGGAAAGTTTCGGTGCGCGTCTTGCCGTTTTCGTCGGGGCGAAGGTCGGTCAGGGTTATCTTAACGCCGGCATTGAGGTAGGCCAATTCGCGCATGCGCGATGCAATGATGTCCCAACGGTACACCGTTGTGGTGAAAATGCTGGGGTCGGGCCAGAATTGTTGGCGCGTTCCGCGCTTATCCGTCTCGCCGACAACCTTTACCGGATAAAGCGGCTTACCCGTTTCGTACTCTTGTTGATAAATTTTTCCGTCGCGGAACACCTGCGAGAGCATTCTCGAAGACAATGCGTTTACGCAGCTAACGCCCACACCATGCAGTCCGCCGCTCACCTTATACGAGCCTTTGTCGAACTTACCACCAGCGTGCAACACGGTCATCACCACTTCCAGTGCCGATTTGTGTAGCTTTTCCTGTTCGTCAACGGGAATACCTCGCCCGTCGTCTTGCACGGTTATGGAGTTATCTTCGTTAATCGTTACTTCGATGCTGGTACAATAACCGGCCATAGCCTCGTCGATGGAGTTGTCCACAGTTTCGTTAACGAGGTGGTGCAGTCCCTTTTCGCTGATGTCTCCGATGTACATCGCGGGGCGTTTGCGCACCGCTTCCAAGCCTTCAAGCACTTGGATGTTACTGGCCGAGTAGTTGTTCTCGTTGTTTTGATTTTCTACCATTGTCTTGATTAGGAATTTTAATATGCAAAGATACTAAAAATCAGCGAGAAACAGAAAGGTTTAACTGCATTTTGACGTACACAAGAAATGTTATTTACCGTTTAAAGTTGCAGAATGCGCGTTTGTTTGTTCCCATACCCTACAACTTGTTGCATATTATTCAGGTCTCTATTGTGACGCCCATGTCAAACCAAGAGCAACTGATGTCCGTTACGATGTAGTTCATTGTCTGCAATATGGCATGTTCCATCCAGGCATTACCTTCTGGCAATTTGCCCCAAAACTCATCACTATCTACATGGCAGTTTAAACTTACGTCGATGATAAAGCTTTTCCGTTCTTTAAGAGACGCATCCGAACGCACATCGTATAGTACAAACCCGTTGAAAGCTTTTGATCGGATGGGATGGCAGCTGTTTCCATCATGCCAACATCCATATCTAAACACACTCGCCCCTAGCGTATCGTATAAAAACCATGGCTGGCTTTCCTATATAGTCGCCTTTATGTTTCTCTAAATCTTCCAGAAACAAACTTAACTTTGCCCATTCAGGGTTTCTCTCCTCTGCACCTTGAGCAAAAGCTGCAATGCTAGTTAAGAACAGCGCTGCCAATATCAATAATTTCCTCATCCTCCTTAACATTTAATTGTCTTATAACTATTTTTCTCCGCACCCATACACAGTGTACTTCGCCGTCTTTCCTCGATGACATTTTATCAAACGTATGCCCCCATCAAAATAGTTGTTCACCATCATTGATTGTGAAATCAGCTTTTCATCCTTCGAGTTCAACTACTTTTGGTAGTGATGCCATTCTCTCAATCAATACTTGAAATTAAAAAGGGAAAAAGGTACACATAAGGCTAGAGAAACAAGAATCCGCAGCTCCTTATTTTGGAACTGCGGATTTGTAAAAGTCGACTTAAAACCGAGCTGTTAGCCCAGCTTATTGATATGCAGAGCCAAGCTCGACTTCAAGTTGGCTGCCTTGTTCTTGTGTATACTGTTGGTCTTTGCAAGTTTGTCCAGCATCTTCTGAACGGTGGATAAAAGCTAACAGCCTCGTCCTTATTGGTAAGAGCGCGCAGCTTACGAACGGCATTACGCATTGTCTTCGCATAATACTTGTTATGCAGAGTCCGCACCTTTGTTTGGCGTATTCTCTTTAATGATGATTTGTGATTTGCCATCTCTTATTTCCTATTTTTAGTAGTCCCTAGGAGAGTCGAACTCCTCTTTAGAGAATGAAAATCTCTCGTCCTAACCGATAGACGAAGGGACCATCGCTTATTTGCGGTTGCAAAGGTACGCACTTTTATCCTTTCTACCAAACTTTCACGTGATATTTTTCTCTAAAAGGCTGTTTTTTCGTATTTTTGCAAGGGTAAAGCCACCTTAAAGCGTGTTTTTGCCATTTGCTCATTACATCATAACATCATGCCCATGCTCGTAAAAACTCATGCCATCGTGCTACGCTCCATCAAATACGGAGACAGCCAACTGATAACCGACATGCTCACGGAGACGTTCGAGCGAGTTTCGTTTGTGAGCAACATTCCACGCACGCAGAAAGCGAAGATTAAGAAACAGCTGTTTCAGCCGCTGACGATTTTGGAGATTGAGCTGGACCACCGCCCCAACGCACGACTGCAACGACTACGCGATGCGCGCATGGTTTACCCCTTTGCATCTATACCATAGCGAGGCCAAACTGGCCATAACGCTTTTCGTGGCCGAGTTTCTTTGCCACGCCACGCGCAGCGAACAACAAAACGTGCCGCTATACCGCTATGTGGAAACGAGTGTTCGCTGGCTCGACAGCGCGCAACAGCTGTTTTGCCAACTTCCACCTGGCCTATGATAAGGCTTTCGCGGTTCTTAGGTTTCTATCCCAACTTGGAAAACTACTCGCCCGGCTGCCTTTTCGACCTGCGAAGTGGCTGTTTCGTGTCGGCCATTCCCATGCACAACGATTATCTATCCTCGGCCGATGCCGCCCAAATGGCCACGCTTATGCGCATAACGCCCCAAACGATGCACCGTTTCGCCCTATCGCACAACGAGCGAAACCGCTGCACGCAACTGGCCATCAACTTCTATCGCCTGCACATACCCGACTTTCCCGAACTAAAATCGTTTGATGTATTGCGGCAAGTTTACGATAGCGAGTAAGAATTTGAGGGGCTTTATAATCTAAAAGAATTGGCTTTTTGGAATTGATTGTCCTATGTGCGAGCTTGCACATTCGGGCGCAAGCATCAGTACAAAGCATCTTGTACTGGTGCTACGGCACTCTGTACTAACACCACAAGCACCTTGTACAGGCACTACAAGCATCTTGTACCGACACTACAAAGTACCTTGTACAGGCACTACTAAGGGCTTGTAGCGGCTGCACAGAAGACTTTTCGCAGCATTATAAGAGCATGTTGTGCGCAAATTCGGGATAAATATATGCGTGCTTTGCAACCACTCCGCTGGCGACCATAAGCGTACGTGCATACGTTACGTTGCCATGTGCGTGTACACGGCACAATGGTCTTGTCTAGTTTTCAGCAAGAAATTTAACATTATGAGTGCCTTTTTGGCCACCAACCGCTCACCTTGCCGCAAAAAATCGATTCTCGCGAAGGTTGGTTTTGATGCAAAAAGGGGGTAGGATGTGAATGCGGCAAAATGAATATTTATTTCAAGCAACCGCCATTTGCACCCATTTGGGGGCTATTTGCTGCTAAATGCAATGCGTTTTGGTGCTAAATGGAGTGCGTTTTGGTGCTAAATGCAATGCGTTTTGCCGCTAAACGCAAGGTAAAATGCTGCAAAACGCAGTGCAATTTGCTGCTAAACGCAAGGCAAAGTGCTCCTAATTGCAAGCCGATAAGCATAAATATACGCTGCAACGGCATAAACAAACCCTTTTAGAACCACTAAAAACATGGCACAAAAGGGCAAAACAGCCATTAAATAGTGGCATTTTAGGGGCTAAAAGCGGGTTTTTGCGGTTGAAAAAATACGAGTTGGCAACCGAACTAGAAAAGGTAAACATGGTCAAAATGCAGGTTCTAGGCTTTAAAAACAGACAAGCACCAAGGCGTGAAATGCCAAAAAAAAGTGCCTTTTTACCTACTTTTCAACCCATATTTTCGCTAGAACGGCATGGTAATTAGAGTGCGTTTGTAAAATAAAGATAACAATTTAACTATTCGGATGACTATGTAGCACTTCTTCCCCCACTAAAAAGGGGAAGAGAAAGGATTACTTATAGGCATGTTCTAAAATCCCCACAAAGGTTCAATTGTTGGTCCTTGTATTGTGCTTCACTGTCTATTTGCTTTTATCTGGCATCTTTTGCTTACTCTCTATGTCGCATAGTTTACTATGCTCCTTCAAGAAGTAAGCAAAACCTGCTCGGCTAAAAGCTTCAAAAAGAAAACTCCATTGTATTTTTCATTGCTCTATTGCTGATAAATTCTCTGAAAATGAGTAACTTTGTAATCAAAAACATGAGCGTTGCTATGGTTGTAAAAACAATAAAACTGACATCATTATTTGTCAATACTGAAAATTACAGGTTTGAGCCTCTAACTTCGCAAAAGGAAGCGATAGACAAGATGGTAGAGGATCAAGGAGATAAATTATATTCTCTTGTGGATGATATTGTAACCAATGGTCTTAGTCCCGTCGATTTAATCATTGTAACGCCCAACGAAGATAACAATAAATATATAGTACTCGAAGGTAATAGGAGAATAACGTCATTAAAGCTATTAAATAATCCAACAACAGTTGATGACAAACATGTTTCTTTAAGGAAGAAATTTTCAGAAATTGCAAAAGAAAAACCCAATGCCATTTCTGAATTGAGGAATATTACTTGCGCTGTTTTTGAAAACCCAACCGAAGCTGACATTTGGATAAAACGCAAACATGCGGGAGAGCTAAATGGCATCGGCACTGTTACTTGGAATGCCCAACAAAAGCAAAGGTTCGAGGAGAAGACAGAAGGGAAATCATCGATTCCATTGCAAATTATCACTTTGTTGAAATCGCAAGAAAATGTTTCTGATGCGATTAAGGATTCGTTATCTAAACTAAATATCACCAACTTGCAACGTTTGATATCAGACCCATATGTTAGAGAACATCTTGGTTTGGAAATTAACAATGGAACTTTAGTTTCAAAGATTGAAGTGTCAGAAGTCGTCATAGGGACTTGTAAAAAGTCATTACGGACATTCTTAATCCGAATTCAAAGTTTCTGAAATTCATAGAAATAGAGAAAAGCAATATTGATGAATTTTGATACAAGCCAAAAAGCCAGACCTGTCTAATGAAAACGTTAGAACTATGGACCATTCAAGATAGTGCAAACAATAAAGAGCAGGTATTAGTAAATAGCGAACATAGAGAAATAAAAAAGACTAATAACAAGAAAGCAGGAAGCAGAGTTGGCTTAGTTCCTAAGACTTTGGTTTTGCATATTAACAACCCCAAAATCAATAAAATCTTTGAGGAGTTAAAACAAGTTCAAGTCAAAACATGCCCTAATGCATCTTCTGTACTACTAAGAGTGTTTTTAGAGTTATCAGTTGATGCTTATCTGGAGAGATATAATTTGGTAAAAAACAATGCTATAACAGCGTGTTCTTCTAACGAGAACTTGAATGGGAAAGTCTGTAAAGCGCTAAATCATATGAACCAGTCAGGAACAATGAGTAATGATTTATCTAAAGGTATAAGGGCTGAACTAAATGACAAAGATTCAGTCCTATCCATTGAATCATTGAATGCATATGTTCATAATGAGTTTTTCTATCCTAAAGCAGATAATTTGATTACAGGATGGGATAATATAGAAAGGTTTTTCGTACTATTGTGGGATTCCGTAAACAAAGACTAACATTATGGATTATTTATCACCTCTAAGGTATCCCGGCGGAAAGGCAAAAGTCGCTGATTTCGTACGATGTTTAATTAAAGAAAATGCATTGCTCGATGGCACTTATGTTGAGCCATATGTAGGGAGGTGGTTCTGTTGCTTTATCTTTGCTTTTTAATGAATATGTTAGTGATATATACATAAACGATAAAGACATATCTATTTATGCCTTTTGGCATAGTGTTCTTAATAATACGGATGCTCTTTGTCAATTAATTAAGGATACTCCCATAGATGTCGAAACGTGGTTCAAGCAAAAGGAGTTTCAGAATAATAAAGAAAACACGGATGTTGATTTGCTGAATTTAGGATTCTCCACTTTCTTCCTAAATAGAACAAATCGTTCCGGAATCTTAAAGGCCGGAATCATAGGTGGATACGATCAAACTGGGAATTATAAGATTGATGCAAGGTTTAACAAGGAAGATTTGATAAAAAGGATTCAGCGCATAGCAGACTATGCGGAAAGAATTCATCTAACAAATGACGATGCAGTTGATTTAGTACAACGATTAAAATACGAATTACCTCACAACACCCTATTGTATTTAGATCCACCATACTATATAAAAAGGGAAAGGGCTTTATCTGAACTACTATAATGACACAGATCATCAAAATATCGCAAATGCTATAAGTGGGATAGTAAATTGTAAGTGGATTGTTTCTTATGATAACGTGTCATTCATAACCCATCTATATTCAAAATATAGACAACAATGTTTTGAGTTGAATTATAGTGCAGAGTAACTCAGGGAAAGGTGAAGAAATAATGATTTTTTGTGACGATATAGTCATTCCCAAACATAAATTATTTGATCATCCAACAAAGTAAAAATAAGGCGTAATGGACATTTGGTAGGCTGGCAAATCCAGCCTACTATATTGAGGAAACCACCTATAAACTTCTTTTTATTAGCCTCATTTACCTGTAAAATTTAGTTATTGTACAAATCTATCCATTTAACGAAAGAACCTTTTATATTCCCTCCATAAACAAAAAAGTGAGCCACCTTTACGATAAAGGCGGCTCACCAATTAAAAGTTATGCTTGTGTAGAGGGCGCAATGTACGCCCAAACGCTAGCTTGTTGCGCGCATGTAGTCGGCGCGATAGACCGACAAAGGCTTGCGGCGACTTGCATTAATCGCGGTCGTGACGGTCGTCGCGACGGCCGCGGCGTTCACCCCTTTCGGGTCTGTCGCCACGTGGACGGCGTTCGCGCTCTACATATCCTTCGGGTTTCTCCATCAACACACGGCGCGACAGCTTGTACTTGCCCGTCTTGGGGTCGATGTCGAGCAGTTTCACCTGCATCTTGTCGCCTTCCTTAATGCCAGCCTCTTCAACTGTTTCAAGGCGTTTCCAATCTATTTCAGAGATGTGTAGCAGTCCGTCTTTGCCTGGCATAATCTCTACGAAGCAGCCATAAGGCATAACCGAACGAACCGTTCCCTTCGTAAATTTCGCCCACTTCGGGCACGGCCACAATGGCACGTATCTTAGAAAGGGCTGCATCGATGCTGGCTTTGTCGGGTGCGCTAACCTGAACTCTTACCCTCTACCATCCACTTCGTCGATGGTAATCGTCGTCCCGTGTCTTCTTGCATCTGCTGGATAATCTTTCCACCAGGGCCAATAACGGCACCGATAAACTCTTTTGGGAATTTCTATTTGCACGATACGTGGAACTTGGGGTTTAAGTTCGGGACGTGGCTCTGCAATCGTTTCGGTAAGCTTGCCAGGATGTGCTCGCGGCCCTGCCTTAGCTTGCATCAGGGCCTTTTCAAGAATTTCAAAAGCTCAAGCCGTCGCACTTAATGTCCATCTGCGTGGCCGTAAGTCCGTCTTTCGTACCCGTTGTCTTGAAGTCCATATCGCCCAAGTGGTCCTCGTCGCCGAGGATGTCGCTGAGGATGGCGTACTTTTCTTCGCCCGGATTTTTGATAAGACCCATAGCAATACCGCTAACGGGCTTTTTAAGAGGCACACCTGCATCCATCAAAGCAAGCGTTCCGGCACATACGGTGGCCATAGACGAAGAACCGTTGCTTTCAAAATCTGACTTACCACACGCACGGTGTAAGGATAGTCGGCGGGAATTTGACCCTTCAAACCACGCCAAGCCAAATGGCCGTGGCCAATTTCGCGACGACCAACGCCACGTTGTGCCTTGGCCTCGCCTGTTGAGAATGGGGGGAAGTTATAGTGCAAAAGGAAACGCATGTAGCTCTTGTCGAGCACATCGTCTACCATTTTCTCGTCTAGCTTTGTGCCCAAGGTACATGTTGAAAGGCTTTGCGTTTCGCCACGAGTAAAGATGGCACTACCGTGAGGCATGGGCAACGAGCTTACTTCGCACCAGATGGGGCGAATTTCGTCGGTCTTACGACCATCAAGGCGCTTGCCCTCGTCGAGGATGCAACGGCGCATGGCATCGCGCAACACGTCGTCGTAGTAGCGTGCAGCCATTCCGTGCTTTTCTTCCAGCTCTTCGGCGGTAAGCTTTTCGGCGTTTTCGGCATCGTACTTCTCCAAGAAGTCGGTAACGATTTTGTCGAAAGCATCGTGACGTTCTTGCTTAGGCAGAGCCTGCTTGGTAACGTCGTACACGGGCTGATACAGCTCGTCGTTCATCTGCTTACGCAAATCTTCGTCGTTCACTTCGTGGTCGTATTCGCGCTTAACGTCTTTACCCAGTTCCTTAGCCAGTTCTTCTTGCATGGTGCACATGGGCTTGATGGCCTCGTGAGCCACTTTAAGGGCTTGGATAAGGTCTTGTTCGGTAACTTCGTCCATTTCGCCTTCCACCATCATGATGTTATCCTTGGTTGCGCCCACCATGATATCCATGTCGGCCTCCTTCATTTGCTCGAAGGTGGGATTAACAACATACTCGCCGTTAACTCTTGCAACGCGAACCTCGCTGATGTAGAAATCGAAGGGAATATCTGAACATGCCATTGCCGAAGACGCGGCCAAGCCAGCCAAAGCGTCGGGTTGGTCAACACCATCTGCCGACAACAGCATCACGTTTACATAAAACTTCTGCATGGTAGTTTGAGGGGGAATAAGGGTCGCAAAACGCGGTCTACGAGGCGCGAGGTAAGAATCTCGTTGTCGCCAGGGCTTGCCTTTTCGCGTTTGGTGTAAAGCCACCGGGAAAACGCCCTGCGGCAGAATACTGCTCTCTGTAATCAACTTGCAAAGGCATAAAAATCTGTTCCGGGAACTGCATCTTTTGCGGCACAAACAGTAGCAAGTAGCACGGTGTTGCCCATACGAACGACAGCCGAAACCATCGGCCTGCTTTTGCCACTTTCCCGGTCTCAATGCTGATGGTTCTGCCCATCAGGCAATGAAATTGTTTTCGTTATTACGTTCATCTAAAAACTTATTGTTTTAAAAACATCTAAAAATAAATTGGCACAAAGGTAGGTAATAAAAAAGGAAATGACGAATAATCAATGCGTTATTTTTCGTTTTTACCTTTGTTTTTGATTAATCGGACTTGTCGGATCGGTCAGACTAGTCGGACTAGTCAGACTGGTCGGACTAGTCCGATTTTTCGATTGGCCTAGCTTTCGGCCTGCGCCTAGCCCATCCTTCTTCCGAGAAATCGGGTTCCGCGCCTTTTAGTTTGGGCGCAGGCTGCTGGAAAAACTGCCGCCAATCGCCCGTTTCGTTATCGTCGTTAAATTGGTGTTGCGCCTTACGTCCGCGTTTTCCGCCCGCTGCGGGAGCCGAGTCGGCATAGCGCTGCCCCTTTCGGCCGCCCTTAGCCGCAGCCGAACGTCCGTGTCCGCTCTCGTCGGCATCGTTGCATCGCACGTCGCGACCTTTATAGCTAGCACCCGAAAGGCCTTGCATAACGCGCGAGGCATCGCCTTCGGGAACCTCGATGTACGAGAATTTGCCCAGCAAATCAATGTGACCTACGGCCACACGGCCTTGAACATTGCGGTTGATAAACTGCATTACCTCGCCAGGATAGAACCCGTCGTCCTTACCTAAGTTAACAAACAAGCGGCGATAACCAGCCTCGGCCTTGCGTGCACCACGTGCGCCGCGCTCCGTTCGTTTGCCGCGTGCGCCGCGTTGTGCATCGCGACCGCCCCCGCGTTCGGCTCTTTTGCCCTCGCGATCGTTGCGTTTTCATCGAGGGTTTCTCTATTTCGGGCGCGTTGGCATAGTAGTCTAAGAAACGGCCGAAGGTCGCGCTCACGATCTTTTGATAAGGTCTCTTTGTCGATGTACTGAAGTGGCGGTTAATCTCTTCGAGGAACAGGGGCAATTTCTTCCTCGTTCACGTCAACCTTAGATATGGCATCCATAGCCCTTGTGCAGCCGCTTTGCTGCATATTTCCTTAGCCGTGGGCAGCGTTCCGTCTACAAATTCCCTTTTGGATAATCTTCTCGATGGCGCGCACCTTAGAGCGTTCGCGCGTATGGATGATGCTGATTGACGTTCCTTTTTGCCGGCACGTCCCTGTTCGTCCACTGCGGTGGGTGTGAGCTTTCGATGTCGTCTGGCAGTCCGCAGTTTATTACATGCGTCAGGTCGTCAACGTCCAATCCACGTGCGGCCACATCGGTGGCCACCAAGAACTGCACGTTGTGGTTACGAAACTTCTGCATGGTGAGGTCGCGCTGTTGCTGGCTTAGGTCGCCGTGCAAAGCCTCGGCATTGTATCCGTCGCGAATAAGCTTGTCGGCTATTTCTGTGTTTCTAAAGCTTTGTTCGGCAGAAAAATGATGGCGAAAGATGCGCGGATAGAAGTCAACTAGGCGTTTAGTGCCAGGTATTTGTCTTTGGCATTCACCATATAATATATGTGGTTCACCTTCTCGGCACCCTCGTTACGACTTCCCACCACAATTTCCTTGTAGTCGTTCAAGTAATTTTTGGCTATCTTTTCAATCTCCCTGCTCATCGTTGCCGAAAAGAGTAGCGTGTTACGATCGGCAGGAACGCCCTCGAATATGGCGTTGATGCTCTCGGTAAAGCCCATGTTCAGCATCTCGTCGGCCCTCGTCTAGCACCACGTTGTTCGCTGTCTGTTCAGCAGCAACGCCGCGTTTCATCAGGTCGATAAGTCGGCCTGGGGTGGCCACGATTATCTGTGCACCCTTGCGCAACTGGCGAATTTGCATCTCGATAGAGGCTCCGCCATACACGGGCACCACGTGCAAACCTTGCACGTACTTGGAAAAGTCGGCCAAATCGTCGGCTATTTGCAGGCAAAGTTCGCGCGTAGGACTAAGTATAAGGGCTTGTGTATGCTTGTCTTCGGGTTTACTTTTTGCAGTACGGGTATGCTGTAGGCTGCGGTTTTTGCCTGTTCCCGTCTGCGCCAAGGCAATAACAGTCGCTGCCGTTACCCAGCAGGTAGGGTATCACTTCTTGTTGTACAGGCATGGGTTGCTCGAAACCCAGCTCTTCAGATGGCGCGGCATATAGGCTCGCCTACGCCCAATTCTTTAAATGTCTTCAATTCTCTTGTTGTTAAAATGGTTTCGCGGTAGGGGTCGTATCAAACAAAGATAACGCCGCAAACAGCCATCTACTCGCCAACACCACCCACTGGGGCATGCCGCGAAAGCAGATGCAGGCCTTAGCAAGCTCCAAGAGCGCACCACAATCGGGGTTATACACCAAACGAAACCTTGTTTGTTGATGACTTCACTCGTTGCTAATCGTTATCCAAATATCATGAATTCATCAACCCACGAACCTAGAAACCTTGTCATTATTACTTGTCCAACCAACCGTTGCCCCAGCCATAATAGACAACATTCTGTGTTTGAACGGTGCAAAAGGTAATGAAAATAAATGGGTTACGAAAACTTTTTAGAAAAAGAATTTGCATGATACACACCGCCATGTTTCACGGTATAACGCCCACAATATGGCCCAAAAACAGGGTTAACAACATGGGCTGGACTTGAATAGGCTACATTTATGGTAAAAACAGCGATAACGCCCTTGCTTACCGCCCTTGTTAAGGAACAAACAGGCCCGCAAGCCTTTGCGCCACCACCACACATACATGGCTACCTGCAGAGAGGGCAGTGGCTATCTTTTATGTGATAGCCATGCTCCCCACACAGTAGCGATGAAGAACATGCAATTTGAGCTGCACCAAAGGGATTGGGCTGCAGCCTAAAAGCCTAAAACGACTGCAACCAAGCTTTAAGTTCGAGTTCCATCTCTAAGTTATACTTAAAGGTTTGCTTGCGCCCCCAGCCGTGTCTGCCACCAGGGAAGACGTGCAACGAGGCCGGAACATCGTGTCGATAAAGCTCCGCATAATAGTTAACGCGCAGTTGATGGGCATCACGGTTTTGGTCGTCGTCGCTCAACGCAATCCATGCCCGCGGCGTTGAACGCGTAACTTGTTGGTCGGTGCTGTACTCGCGTTCGTCGGCCTTACTGGGGTACTTGCCAAGGAAACGTTCGCGCGAACCGCGATGGGTAATCCCCGGTTGCATGGTTATTACGGGGTAAAGCAGAATTTGGAAGTCGGGTCGGGCATCGCCCGTTGCCTTTGTTGCCAGCACCGAGGCCGAGGGTGTCCGCCAGCCGATGCGCCCATAATGCCCACCTCGTTAGGGCTTTAATGCGCCATTCGGCCGCATGTCGCCGCACTAGTTTCATGGCCTCTCTCGGCATCAGAGATGGGCACCTGCTTGTCGCCGTTGGAGCATGCGATACTCAACACAATGGCCGCAATGCCCATATTGTTGAAAAACGGTGCCCAGTCGCGCCCTTCGCTATCCATCGCCAACGTCTGGTATCCGCCACCCGGACAGATAACCACCGCCCTGCCCGTAGCCATTTTCTCGCGCGGCAAAAACACCTGCACCTTTGCCGTATCCTTATCGTCGCTGCCTGCCACAGCAGGTGCCGACGGCCACAAATAAGGGTAAAACTCTTTTGGGCAAAGGCCGATGTTGCCGCAGTAAGCATCAGGGCCGCTGCCAACAAAAATCTCTTCGTTTTCATATTTTTTGTTTTACTGTGTTTGCTTACACTGCAAAGTTAGCAATAAAAGTTGAGAACGCCTTTTCGGAACGAATGTTTTAGCAATTGACAGAAATCAAAACACACGAAGGCTTGCCAAATTCACAACTTTTTCGTAATATTGCAACCGAATAACAAAACGTTTGAAGGATATGCACCCATTAGAGAAGTTTAGATATTGCCCCTGCTGCGGCAGCTCGCGCTTTGAAGAAAACACCGAGAAAAGTAAGGTTTGCAAGAGTTGCGGTTTTGAATATTTCCTCAATCCCAGCAGTGCCAACGTGGCTTTTCATTATACGCCAAAGGAGTGCTTGTTGAACGCCGAAAAGGAACACGCAAAGGCACACTCGACCTACCTGGCGGCTTTTTCGGACATCAGCGAGACGGCCGAAGAGGCGCGTACGCCGCGAGGTGAAAAAGAAGAAACGGGGCTCACCGTAACCAATTGCCAATACCTTTTTAGCCAACCAAACGTTTACCGCTACTCTGGATTTGACGTGCATACGCTCGACCTTTTCTTCCGTTGCGAAGTGGAAGACGAGAGCCAACTGCAAGCGATGGACGATGCCGCCGAGTGTTTTTCTGGCTCGCTCCTGAAGACATCCACACTGAAGACTCGGCCTGCGCCTGTTCGCCAAGGCCTTTTACGAGTTTCTCAAATGTCGTGGAGGCAAAAGAAAAACGAGAGTAAGGGCGAATCCGTGAAATGGAAAAGCTGCCTGCCTTTTAGGAAGGGAGAGAAAGCAGAATAAGCTAAACAAGAGGGTAACGTCCACCCCCACGGCTCCATCTTAGTACGTTTTGCAAGCACTTGCTTTTAAAACACAAGCAGCCTTGTAGCCACACTACAAGAGTCTGTACTCACACTACAAGAACCTTTGTACACACACACCAAAAGGGCTTTGTAACATCGACAAACAGCACGATCCCCCAGTAACGCACACTAAATTCAAAGTCGCAAACAGACATGAACAACATGCCTTGTTCTTTACATTGCAAATCCATCAATTTGATACAACAAAGCACATTTATTAGCTAAAAACATCAAGCCTTACCACAAAATCTCTTTCAAAAAGAAACAAAACTATCTAAACGACTACAATACGCCTTTCATCCTCTCTTTTAAACGGATACGCCCAAAATATATCATTACGTACGTTTTACTAGCAGATTTCATACAGAAAAGTGCCCATATTGGCAATAAAAAGTATCAGCCTTAAAGGCTTTTTCTAATCATTTTCACTAACTTTACCGCGTGTTAGGAACTATATATGGTAGGTTGAAGCAGCTCAATCCACCAAAAATGTAGTTAATGACACAAACAGAGTTGGGCGTACCAACCGCCCAACTATTGGAAATTTCGTATCAACCAAACATCAACTGCTGCAATTTTTTATTCTTTGAGCCTATGAAGAAGTTCTACTGTTTCTTTTTAGGAACAATTTTAGTTATGGTTTCGTCGGCTGCTTATGCCGACAGCAACATCAAGATAAACGTTGATGATGCCAGCCGAGTGAGTATTAAGGTTAACGGCGTTGCGATAAACAACCTTGTTAACGGAGAAAACAACATCCCACTTACCGCAAGTGGCTCGTTTGAAGTGAAGGCTACAGACGGAAATTGCTTTGTAGACGTGGTAAAGAAAACTGCCAAGGGAGACACAAAACAGAACATTTACAGCATGACCAGCTGCTATGTCTACGTCAACCTGCCCGACGACAATGGTCTGCCATCAACATCACCACCAACACCTTTCGCCAAATTACGCACAGCTTCGCGCACCGTTAAGGTAGACAATGCGGCAAAAGTGAAGATGCAACGCTCTGAACATTTACGACGTGGTACTATGGCGACAACACCATTCATTGGATTCTGACGTGGAGAAAGAAATTGTCATCAGTCACAGCATCATACACGGCCGCACCGCTTTACAGCATCGTGGTAGATGGATTGCAACTGCCCAAAGGCAACACTTCCTAACCGTTAGGGCCCAAAAGACGGCGGACTGATCGACATCACCGCAAACTATCCCGACAAAGACTGCCGCTTAGCATTCAATCAACACCGAAGAAGCTAAGGGTGTTAGGCGCAGTGTTACCGTAGACGGTAAGCCCGCAACCAACCACACCGACCCCACTTTTCGGTAAAGGCCGCCTGGCGCTCACCCATCACGTTTAACACCACCACCCACGCCATCGATGCAGTGAAAGTACCGAACGCCAAACACCATATACGGCAGCCTCAACCTCACGATTACCGATGACATGAACATCGACATAGCCGCACATAAAGCTTGAAAGGTGAAAGGCCATGTTCATCGTAGACCACGCTGAAAAACACGTCATCTTATACCAAGGATGGGACTCTAACCAGAAAACCACATTGCCTACAAGACGGGCATGAACACCATCGAACTGCTCCGAAACGAAACTGGCGTGGTAAAGGTGCGAGAGCAAAAGAAACGGATGCATTAGATTAGTGCTAAGGCTGAACGGCAAAGCAATATACAGAAGAACATCGACGGTGTGCGGGTACGAAACAACCCCGAGCCGGAATGAACATCGGCGTTGAGACTCTGCACCCAAGCGCGACAAAACGGGCGACGTGTGTTTGTGGACAGCAAAAGCAACTGCCGACCGCTTCTTTCTACTTCAACCGACAAGCACCGAACGGAAGTGCCACTGAACAACGGAGAGAACATCATCAAACTTTCGCGAAGACGTGGTCAAACCCTTCACGCTGGCCTCTCGACGGAACCGGACCTGAGCGAAACTTAGTGCGGCTCAACGGAAAAGAAGTATGAAGCTACGGGCGGAGGAGGGCACACGGCGAACTTGAATTTGCCATCACGGCGACCGCCTCGAAATCTGGTTCAAACGGGCTTTCCACCAACGGCATTACAAGCCTGCGCTGCCAGCAAAGACCAACAAGCGCGTGGTTTACCGACTCGACGGAACGCGCGTTGATGAGCAGAACCTTCCAAAAGGGCTGTGATATCATTAACGGAAAGAAAATTCTTTATCAACAAGTACTGAAGCGAACGTGCCACCAGCCATCTGTGCCGGTCTATTGGGAGGCTATGCACGTCGAAAATCGACTTTGCAAAGCCGCGTTACGCTGAAAGAAGCGCTAAACCAAAATTTCCACGTTACAAACCTGGCACAAACCAGAAGCATCGTACAGGGTAACGCAAAGCTCCCAACGAACGATTGGCATGATTGAGTTTGACGGGAAGGAGGCTCTGGAACTCTTGCCAGACGTGAGCGTACTGCGGCAAAGGCAACATCGCCATCGTCAGCATGCTGCTGATGGCGTTGAACGCATCGCCGAACCGAAATGCGTACGGCAGAATAGCAACTGTCGCGGCCTGTTGCACAGAAAATGAACCCGTTAGAGAAGCCGTTGGCGTAAACAAAATACACCAAGCGTTGGCCCGCCACAAGCCTATACCACGGGCAAGGCGGTAACAATCATAGACGGAGGCATCGACCCCAACAACATCAACTTTCCTAAACCCACGGAACCACACGATATGAGTTACCTAAGCAAGATTTACAACCAGCAGTGCAGAAAGACGGACATCTTGGGAAAGCTATTTCCCAAGGCACAGCGCCCGAACAGCCCAAACACAGAAACAACGGACAAACGTGTTTGCCATTGAAGACTTTGAAACCGGCTAACAACAGACAATTTATGGCACCCACAATTAATCGAATTATGGCCGGAGTGGTACAAGGAAAGGCCACTGCCGTTGCCATTATGACACAAGACGTCGAAAACGTCGAGATGCCCAACCTCATTACGGAATAGCAACAGAGTCGGAGTTATGGCTTCGTGAGACCCGCGCGAGTGTACCTGCACCGGGCATAGACGACGTTTATCAATCACGCCCGCCCATCAGGCCGCAGGCCAAGCCGCGCGCGTCATCAACCTCTCGTTGGGCAGCAACCTGGCTCGCACGACAGCACGAGCGTGATGAACCGCTTCCCAGCCAGCTGCACACAGACAGTGCCATCATCTGCGTGGCAGCAGGCAACGAGGTTGACTATCCCGTGGCGCCATCAAGACTTTCACGCAAACCGACAACCGGGTTGCAAACCTTCATTCGTCTGATGGCAGCAGGAAAAACAAAACCGTGAAAGAAAGATTACCACAACCTTCGTAATGGGCAGGTGTACGCCATAGCTCTCGATGCCACTGAGTTTAAATGCAAGTGGTTGTGTTCAACGAGGAACGCCGTATTGCCACACGCATCACCGTAGAACCTGCAGCCCCAACGGTGTTTCAACCATGTAGGCGTCGGAAAGAATATGCCAAGAAGGCTATAACCAGCAAACTCGGTTTTCAACCAAGCTGATGGATAAGTGTGATGGTGGGCGGAACAAGAGACCCTGAAACGGGTCGTTACCACGCTATCGCTCCGTTTCAACCAGCGACAAACTAAAAAGAACAACGCCGATGGTGTAAATGCAACGCAGGGCATACTTGTAGCGGGAAAGGACGGCAAACGCGTGGACCTGTACGGCGATGCGCAGTTTGTTTACTCTGACGACTACGACGGCAACGACCCCAATGGAGGTAGTATTCGACGAAGGTTCGCGCAACGGTACCATCAACGACATGGCCTGTGCAGCAGGCATGATTACCGTAGGAGGCTATAACGTTCGCGACCACTGGGCCGCCATGGACGGATTGTGTATGGCTACAAGAGGCAGATTTCCCAAAGGTAAGAGTTCGCGCTTTCTCGTCGTTCGGCACCCTGCCTCGATATGGTCGCAACCTGCCATCAGTTTGCTGCTCCCGGTGCAGTGGTCATTCACCGATAACACCTACACCAAGCGTTGATGACGCAGCAGGCTACTCTGATGTGGGCTTGCAGCCATGACACACCGTCAACGGCAAGAGCTATTGGCACCAAACGCTTGCGCGCATCGATGGCAACACCTGTTGTGGCCGGGTCTCTATCGCCCTTTGGCTCGAAGGCCGCAACACTTGCCAGCCGCAGACGTCGCCGACATCATCCGCAAAACGGCCGTTGCTTAGACAATGATGTGAAAGAAGGGACTGCGCAATGGGGCGCAGGAAAGTTCGATGCCTACGCCGGACCGAAAGAAGTGCTGCGCCGCCAAGGCCGGGCTCAGCAGGCATCAACACCGCCGAAGCCGACAACAAAAGCCATCATCACCTCGGGCCGGGCCAAGGCGCTGCGTAACGTCAGGGGCTGGCGAGAAACACTCGAAGTGCGCGTCACCATGCGCAGCAGCTTGCACACACCCCATCGGCCGTGGAGACGAAACAACCATCGATGCCAGCGCATGGAGCAAAAGCGTTTACCTTATCCAAGTGAACGGAAAATCAGCGATTATTGTTACTAACAGCGTATGAATTACAAACAAAACTTGCATTTGCATCTTTGCTGTTGGCATTGATGGCGGTGGTGGTCTGCACCCACAAACAAAACACAACCCACACACACCAACCACCAAAACAAACCCACAACCCCCACACACAACAACAAACAAAAACCAACACCAAAACCCCACAAACAACCAAACCCACAACAACACCAACACCAAAAACAAAAACGGCGACCCGAACAAATCCACATCTTCAACGCTACGGTGCAAGACAGACCAAATCACCTTTCACAAGGATCGAAACTGTCCACCTGCGATTGACCTGCAACTCCATTAAGCGAGATAGACCTTTCCAGCCTCAAATCGTTGCGGTTCCTCTACCTGCGCGACAGCGCCCTTCGGCTGCGACGCCGCTTAGGCTGGGCAACATGCCCGAACTTCTGGAACTGGAAATTGCACAGTAGCCGCACGCGTACGAGTCTAAGTTCGAGTCGAGAACTTCCCAAAGCTGAGCCTCTTTCGACGCCTACCACTGCCCGCACCATCACGAAGAGGTAGACGCAAAGCTGCACCACGCTGCGCCGCTTGAGCCTCGACATGCAGCCGACACATCAGCACCATCGACGTTTCGCACAACGCCAACCTGAATGTACTGGAACGTTAGCGACGCGCGAGTAAACAAGCGAGACATCAGCAAAAACTCAAGCTGAAGCTGAACTCTACATGAGAGCATGCTTCCGGGTACGATTAGCACCGATGTAGATCCGGCGACATCGACCCTGACCCCACTGTCGGACCTGCGCCACTGCTGTTGTGCGGGCAGACAACCTGCGTTCAGCTTAACCTGGGCAGCGCTGCAGCTGGTGACGTTGCAAAGAACCACAGCAAACGTCACCTCCATGAGACGTGAGCCGATGCGCGACTTGTACATCTTCAGCATACGCAAAACCTGATGACCTTCGCCTCGCTTGCCCCAAACCACAGGAAATCACCTGGCGCGATATTACTACGACTCAACGTGCGACCTGGTGCTGGACGGCACCTACAGAGTGGGCACCGATTGCCTGGACCTCTCGTAGTGTTTTGCGCGAAGGAACTGCCACATTGGGCAAACTCTACAAGCTGGATACTAAAGACCACTAGCCGACGACCGCAGGCTGGATGCCAGCTCATTACTACTACGATAACGGAAAGGTAACGCTGCTTGGGCCCGTGGACTGTATGCGAGGTGGTACTTATCTCTCACCAACACCATTTTCAACGAATACTATTTACCGAACCTTTCACCGTTAAAGACGATAGCGAATTTGCGGCGACAGTCAGGGCAATAGACTTTGCCACCACCGCAGCGGCTGGACAAACCATCCAACTTCTAACCGTGGGAATGAAGGGCGCAACGCCACAGAAACCCGTAAAGTGCTAGAGGTAGACTTCGGCAACGGACAACTGAAAGGAAGTAAGCATCACCGCCGAAAAGCCCACTTCCGCCAACATCGCGCGCGCGAGGCGGGTAACTTGGAAACATCGTGGTGACCGTACCGCAAGACAACTATGTGACGGCACTGGTAAAGTGAAAGACCTGAACATCACATAGCATAGTTGCCGACTAACAGACCTGCGCGGTGCTGTCGCTCGTAAACACGGGGCTTACCACCATCGACTTGGGACGCAACAACCAGTCTCGAAAAGCTCCAACTTGTCGCACAACCAGCTCAAAACCATCTCGCTGAAAGGCAGAGTCTAAGCCGCAATACAAGAGTCTGCTCACCAACGTGAACTCCCAGCCGCAACCAGCTTGACACCATCACGGTAGACGATTACTCACCATTACCGACTTAGACAAAAGCCTACGCAAGCATGGCCAACCTCGACTTGCGACGCCGATGCACTGGTAAGAGGAAACCTGTCGTGCCAAACAAGCTAACAAGAATGATTCTCGACCACAGCGAGACAGCCTCAAAAGAACTAAATCGTTTCTAACAACGAGGCTTACCTTGCTGGGCGGTATCCCCCACGTAACGCAGCTGCGACCCGACATCAGCAACAACTACTTCACATCACCAACTTGTACCCAACAGGTTTGGCCTATGACGAGCTCACTTTACGTACGCTCCGCAACGCATGAAGTGGTGATTGCCACCACATCGCCTTGCATCGACCTCACCGAGCGTATATGTAACCATCAACAACCGAAACCACCAACTTCTGTTTGGAAAACCGAAGGCGGACAACCCCTACGTGCTGAAAGACCGACTACCTGACGGACAAAGGCCCACCAGGTTTAAGAACCCAACCAAAGGCAAAAGTGTATTGCGAAATATCAGCACCCGGCTATCCTGCATATCTACGGGTAAGAAGATCTCTAAAGACCACCTTGCGCAGACCCATCGTGTACCAACAAACGAGACTGGCATCGTTTCGCCTACTACCACAGTCACCAGACGGCGTAGAGCCGAAATACCGGTAGAGAACAGGCGTCTGTTCGCTTCGATTGGCGCGGGCGACGGCGCCGCGCCAATACGGTTTTGAAGGCCGATACCTACACGCGCTCACCGCCCTCACCAGCAAAGGCGTGAGGTGCGCGTATTGGTGTCGAAACCCGAAGAGAGAACTTACCGTGTACCAGCGTTACCAACGCCAAGATGTCTTCGGTAGATATCAGCAAAGTTGGCAGACACGCTCCATTACATTAGACAGCGTTGGCCTCTCTCAAGTTCGACTTCGGCGCCTAGCACAGCACTTAAACAGCGAGTCCTTAGCCGCAACAACATCTCTGACATAGACCTCTCGAAGTGTCAACCCTCGAGATACTTGTCCATGTCCGACAATGTGACACCAAGCTCGGACCTTACTGAGAACAAAGATCGAGTAGCGGTGGCCTTTAGCCAGAAACTTTCTGGCGAGGTTAAATCTGCGCGGACTTACAGCACTGGAGAGCCCTCGACCTAACGGACGCCATCTGGACAGACGACGCTCGACTACGCCAGCCGCCGCTCAGCACTTGAGGTCAGCTCTTCGTCGCGCAACAACAAGCTCACGTCTATCAATCGTGCGTAACAACGCTCACTGCAGGTAGCGCTCAACTCTTTGCTTGCCACCGAACCTGCGCTTCTCTACGCTGCACTCCCCACGAACGGCACTGACCGCATCGTATGCCTATCAGGCACAAACCGCGTTGACGGTGGTACCAGCGGCAACAAAGGTGGGCCTCAGTTCAGAGGCTGTTATCGACGGAACATCCACCGTGTACCCGCTGGTTTGCGGGTAATGTGAACGTAGATGAATGGAGCAGTGAAACCTACAAGGCGAGGAGTTTGATGTAGATGCCGAATACACCGTAACCAACGGCGTTACTACGACTGAAACTCACCGCAAACGCTACGAAGACTTTGGTTTGCGCGTATTGACCAATGCCAAGTTCCCCAAACTGTTGCTGCACACGCAAGCATCCGCTTTCGCTGCCGACGCGCCGGGCATCGAGGTGGTAAAGTGCCGACACCACCGACACCTTTATCAAAGTTGTTGAGGCGGTATCGTGGCAGAAGCCGCAACGGGAAGCGATCCGCGTGTATGGTATAAACTGGCGGTTTGGTACAGAAGGCTAAGATGAACGGCACAAGCCAAAGCTTCTCTCTACCCAAAGGCGCATACGTTGTTACCGTAAACAATAAGGTTGCCAAGGTAATGGTGAAATAAACCTCACACATTTGCCTAGCGAGAATCTCGAAAAGGGATGACAGATTGGTTTCTGCCATCGCTCTTTCTATTGCGCAGCAATCGCCTTATCCCAATCGGCGTTAGAGCCTGCTCAGTCCTTGTGTTTTTGTGGAGCATATTGCTTGTCTTTATCTTGAAGGCGTAGCGTGTTACGCCAAAAGGACAAGGCAGGCAAGATGTCGACAAGCAAACGAAAGATGAACTGGAAACGATGCAAACAACTAAAACAATTGATAAGCCGTATAAACGCTACCCTTTGGTATTTTTAGAACATGATGAAAAGGCACTTCGGCTATCAACCCGAGCTGACAAGTTGATGAGTTGATGAGTGTGGAAGATGATAAGAAAGATGCTGCGGCCGTCAACCTGAGACTGACGAGGTTAATGGGTTGTGATGAGCATGAGACACGCCAGTGAAAAGAATGCTTTCCGGCAATCAACCTCGAGTTGATGGGTTGGTGAATTGATGAGCATAGAACATGATGAAAAGATACTTCAGCTATCAACTTACTTCGCTCCTTGGCTTGTCAGCCCGTCCGCTTCGTCAACTCGTCAGCCACTCTTTTGTCCGCTTTTCAGCAAGAAATTTAACACTAAGACTGCTCCTTTTATCCATCATCAACCTACTGCCCTTGGCCGCATCGATTCTCGCGAAGGACTGTTTTCTAATGCAAAAAGGGCTGAGCATGTGCATGCCAGCAAAATGAATATTTATTTCTAGAAAGCCTCATTTGCACCCATGTGCTATTCTTGCAGCAAAATGCACTGCGTTTTGATGCAAAATAGAGCGCGTTTTCGGTGCAAAATAGACCGCGTTTTGGTGCAAAATGCGCTGCGATTTCAGTGCTAAATGCGGGGTAAACATGCTGCTAAATGCACTGTGATTTGCCCCCAAATGCAAGGCTAAATGTATAAATATGCCGTGGATGTAGGTGCACTCTGTCTGCCCGATTGAAAACGTGTGCAGAAAAGGTGCTAAATGGCGGTGCAGTGGATTTTTAGGGTAAAAGTCCGTTTCGGGGAGTGAAAACGGCGGGCTGTCAACCAATCCTAGAAAGGCAAAATGGTGCAAAATGCGGGCATTTGTGGCAAAACAGGACAAAACAAAAGCTGTGAAAGGGTATGTATTCATTTACCTGCATTTATCCGCCTTTATTTTCGGCTAGAACGGAGCGAAAATTAGAGCGACATTGATATAAAATTAAAAATAACAAATTAAGTTTTGCGGGTTGAGTTGATGAGCTGATGAACTGATGAGCTGATGTGGTTGTGAGGCCGTAAGTTTCCAGTGAGTTTGTGGGCTTTGTGAGTTTATAAGATTGATTTGTCATGGCGAGCTGATTTGCTGAGTGAGGCTTGAGAGGTCGTACGTTTTGTAAGTTGATTGGCTTTGTGGGTTGATTAGTTTGTCGGGTTTAGTCGTTGATGGGTTCCTCAGGACGTGCAAAACGCTCTAGCTCGTTTGCCACGCCAAACCAAAACGATTATGCTTAATGCCGCAGGTTGACCAAATAGTATTATACAATTTCTCCACATCAAACCACAACGAGAAGGCGCACTGCACACTCATCCCCGAGTTGTGTTATATCGTCTCTACATCAAACCACAACTACCGAGGGTCCATCCCGTAAAGTCGGCGGGTTGTATTATGTATCGTTTCTCTACATCAAACCACAACTGCACGTGGTATGTCAACGGCGCGCGAAGATGTTGTATTATATCGTTTTCCACATCAAACCACACAACCAGGTGTTCCGCACTATGCCGACGGAGCGGTTGCCATCACATCGTTCTCCACATCAAACCACAACAGGTCTTCAACCGCACGGAGAGAGCCGTGGTTGTATTATATCGTTTCTCTACATCAAACCACAACACACATCATATACCATGTTATCAGATTTGGGTTGTGATTATATCGTTTCTCTACAGTCAAACCACAACCACATCCCATCTCACGTCCCAATTTGCAGCGTTGTATTGATATCGTTTCTCTACATCAAACCACAACCTGGCGATGATTTCGGGCGGCGACAGCACAGTTGTATTGGTATCGTTTCTCTGCATCAAACCCACGACACGGTAAGGAATACCCTACGGAATTTGTTATATTACATCGTTCTCCACATCAAACCACAACGGCACCTCATCGATGCCGAACTTCAAAAGTTAGTAACAGACGTCGCATCAAACCACAACAAAAACGTGTCCTTAATTGTTGTGAAAAACGTTGTATTATATCGTTTCTCTACATCAAACCACAACCCTTTAAAGTTATCTACCAGTTGTGTGCCCAATGACAGAGTTGTGGGCGAAGTAAAACGAGACTTCTTTTTGCTATGGTGTTTTTCTTCTTTATCTCGCCAAGGATGTTAAACCCAAAGTCGATGCCCTCAATAAGTGCCTTTAAACTGCGTAAGCTCTGTCTTATGCAAGGTCTAAAACTGTTCGTTTTCCATATACGCACCTTTCTTGGGTTTTACATCTTGGCTTGCCTGGCTTCTTGATTAGCCCTCCGGATCAACGCAATACAACTACTGTCTATGCTAAGTCCGACAACTTTATACAAACGTTTTAACACCAAATCGTGTGGTTTGTCAAACTTTATCTCTTCAGGCGATTTCTCATAAAGAAGAACTTGCACTATTTTCAACATAATGCGAAGCCAAATTGCCTTCGGGCTTGTTCTAGGCAAGCGGTTCAGCATTCTTCGCGATTACCCGTTGAGAACGATGCCGCGGTGATGTTATTAACAAGCGCGATACGCGTTTCACCTGACCCTTAACTTCCAGCCCATAGTCGCCAGCGCCTGGTTGCTATCGTTAACCACGTGAGCGCTGCTTTGGCGCATATTCTTTATCCGACAAATCCGTTGTTGTTGACGTATATGCAGCGGATTCTTAACACTGTCAGCACTGGCACACCTTATTTATCCTTATGCCACTCCTTATTCCTTATTATCTGCGGTTCGTGCAATGGCTGCCTTAAAGACGTTCAGCTGTGCGGCCACCTTTATCTTCTCGCCAATCGGCTTGGTCTACTATATTTGCCAGAAGGTTCCGATTCTTTCTCGAACTTGCGCATTGGTTTACGCAACACATACAGCGTATCTCGCCTCTTGCCCGAGTTGCACCTGCCAGTAGGTATCCCCATGCAGCGAGACCCTCTGGCGGCATCTCGCCCGACCAAGATGTTTCACCGCCAGCTGTTCGCACACGCACTTTGGGCCCGCTTAGGCGTGATTTGTCTCGGGTGAGATGTTTGATCAGGCAGACTAGTTTCTAAGGCCAATACATGCTCGAGTAAAGCTAAGCCAGCTGCTTGAAATGGGCTTTTGGGAGCCACGCCAGCGCAGTACTTCTTCGTCAGCGATAGATATTGCGCCCATCTTATCGCTGAGCCCGGCCTTGCTCGATGCGGGCTATGAGTTGCGCATCGATGCAATGGTGGCAATGGTTAAGTCGCGATTTTTCGTACTCGCCTTGTAGCTCCTCACATGCGCCTAGAACTCGGCTGTTGTTACACGCTTTCACCACGTAGACGTTGCTCTTGTTGGGATTGACTGCATTGTGGAGAAAGCGACTTTTAAAAACAACGCATGCTTTGCACGACGCAGACCAGTGCCGCATACCGCGAGCGGCGACTAAAGCCTCTGGGCACCTCGGTCATCGTAAACCGTTCATGCTGCGCAATAAGATAGCTCCATCTTCGTCGATGGCGTATATCAGCGGTCTTTCATAGCTTTCTCCATACCACCAGCCATGTACGTAGATCTTAGTCTCAGCTGTTTTCGCAGGTCTTCGCACTTGCTTTTCCAGGGAGCAAGATTCTCCAACATGAAACTCTGCATGTAGCAACGTCAATGGTTAGCGGTAGGCGCACCCTTCCACCCGCCTATTAAAAAGTGGCTCGCAGAGTGTTAAGTTCATTTGCGCGCGCGCCTGCTGCTTCGATGGCGTTATGCTCGATGTCGAACTTCGTGTCACCTAGAAAAATCGCGGATGCACCGATCTACGCGCCGTTTGTGTATGCGCACCTGTGGTTTTGTTCTTCCCACAGCTGATGCATTTAAGAATGTCATCAGTTTCTGTGGGTTCTCATCTCTTTTGTGACATTTTGCTTTTATACTCTTTCAACCAATGCGTTTGCGATATAAATCCGCACGCTTGCGTTCAATATCTACGTCGGTCATCGGCTGTGCCTCGCGCTTTGTTGGCATCGTTCAGTTCGCGAGCACATTCCAGCGTGCACTCCGGTGTCGCAGTCTATTACGCCATCGCGGCGCAACAGCTGCTAACCACTTCGTACAAGATGTGCAACGGGCGCATGGCCACTCAGGTTTGGCGAATGGCGTTGGTGCGAGACTACCCAACTGCGAAACATGCCCATCTTGTTAGCAATCCTGCATCGGGATGAGGTCTCATCATCGAAGGGCGATAGCGGGATCTGCGTGCCTGGGCGCAGGTCGACCACGTCTTACCGCAAGTGACTTTTCACGCAGAGTCCTCCATCGCACCTCAACGCGCACCGGTCTTTTGAGTTTGTGGTTTTCGATAACCTCCATCAGCGAAAGTATCTGCTCGCGTTTGTGGGCACCTTCCCAAACGGCGTTTGTAACGATGCGTATCTCGCATAAGAGTACGGCGTGGGCGTAGCTGGAAGCTCTCTGGCGCAAGAGAGGCGGGATGCGTGCAGATGGCTCAAAGGCTTACCGCGCAGCAGTTTCGTGCGGCAGTCTGCGTTACGGCGAAACGTGGCACTGGCCTCATCGAGTTGCGACTTCCTCGGTGGCGAAAGTCTTTTGACTTGTCTCGACGAGAATGAATAAAGCGCATTCAGACATCATCGGCCATTTCGCCCGATGGTCACTCGTGCCGTTCTACCAGCTTGGCCAACGGTATGTTTCAGCGACAGTACCTGCCTTCCAATCGCTGCCGAAGATGTCTCATCAGCTTGCGCTGTATTGCAGGATCAGCCGACACGTCCTTGGTGCATGACGGTAGTTAAACGTGCGAGTTTTTCGCGTCCTTATACCCAAGCGTGAAAAGCAGCTTTTGGCCCTGCCAGTGCTCGCTGTACCAGTGTCACTCGAGGTCGAAGTTGGCTTAGACTTTCTGGAAGAATAGTGGCCCAAATCTTTTCCGGCGTTCTTGTGCTTGTTTGGCGGTCCGCACGAAGTGTCGTTTGGCGTTTTTATCTTACGTTATGTGAGAATGCAGAGCATTCCCGAGACGCGCTTCGTAATCAGAGGGTGCGATTCGGCTGGCATGGGTTTCTCTTGGTCTGAGATGTACATTTGCCTACACCCTTTGCAAGGTTAGCGGCTTTTAAACGGGCGTTGGAAACACAAGGCTTTGTGTGCAGTCAGCCGTGCGCATCGAGTCCTTGTCGCAGATGGCAAAAGAACTCCTTTATGCATAATGTTCTTCCTAGTCAGTATATCAGCTCCTTGGCCCTGGCGTGTTGCTGCCTTTAGCGCTGTGTAGAGTTGATGAGACATCGCCGGGATAATGGCTTGTCAGCCTTTTTCCGATCTGCAGAAAGCTGGGCGATGCGCGAGTTCGCTTGCCCGGCTCCTCAAGAATCGACACTGGTGTCGAGCTCGCCTGTTGCGAGAGCCCACGACGTCGTCGCGCCGAGTGATAAAACGTACACTGCAAGAGCGCGCTGGCTTTGAACTGGTCGGTATCGAGGCTGCGTCAGGCGGCGACAGCGACAGTAGTAAAGTTATTGCCCTTCAACGCCTGAACGCGCAACAAAGCGCATAAAGTCGTCGGTGAGCGGATATGTCTCGCTTCCATCGCTCAGCTGCTCGTCGGACGATAGGGCGCCGGTCAGGACTGGCGTAAGCGCTTTCAGCGTATCAATCTTACGCAGACGTCGCCTAGCATACTGCACGCGCAGGACTTGTATCCTGTTCTTTCGGCAGCTTTCGAACGGTCTACGCTCTTTTCGCCTCTTTTACGCCTTCAGCTGAGAGATAACATCGCCACGTCTTACCAACTCGTAGTTTCCAGCGGTATCTCTGTCTACCACAGCCCAAAGCAAGGCTGTTTGTACCTGTATCTAGGGAGCGCCCAATATTCGTGTATTCATAATCGTTAGTTATGGTGTTGTTTTGTTTCTTGTTATTTACTATCCCATTAGGATCTAGTGTAAAAATTACATTAA
>BNJS01002322.1_pt1 | contig 71057 bp, 59 predicted proteins | sample 8540461 | NCBI WGS metagenome assembly BNJS01 (sample SAMD00202454, study PRJDB9452) | human saliva metagenome | isolation source: human saliva | place: Japan
GAAGTACTATTCTGGATTAAAGACATGTTGAAACAAAACATCAAACCCTTTTGCTTTGCTAAAATGTACTGCTCCGGGCACCACTTTCGCTGGCTCCTATTATTATAACATCTCTACTCATCTTATCTAATCTTTAATGTGATAATGGCTAACGCTGTACATAATCGTGATAATCCAAAAGTTATTGTAATCTTGGCTTCACAAGTTATAGACTGTGTGGAGCCTGGTGAAGATACTTGCAATCAGGGTCGTTTGGTCGTTTGGTGACATGGAAATTATCATGAATTAAGTGCGTTTGAAGATGCGTTATTGATGCCTCGCCGCTTACCCAAATTAGAAATAGTAAACTTGAATGATGAGCACTTAAGCCTCAAACGAAAAGACCCACAAAAGTATCGAAGTAAGTTCTTGTAACGATATTACACACACGGCTATAATGCCAACAGAGTGAACCTGTGTCTCCCATGAACACTTCAGTAGGGTAAGCATCACCCAAGGAAATGAGGCACCAATAAAGGCACACATGAAGACCATGCTCTTCGCTTTGAGGCAGTATATACATGATGCTTAGATAGGCAGCGAATTGTAAATGGCTGCTCACATAAGCCAGAATACCAAGCGCAACACCTATAATCGCGGGAGTTTCCAGCACACATCCCATCCATGCCATCATTGAGATTAGCCCTCATTACTGACTGCCGCCGCTGACTAAAATCGTCATAATTACAAAGAGAATCCACCCCAAGGTAAACTTTATGTTTACTGCAAAACTCATCAAATTGCTATAACTTAGATTATGACCCTTAACAATGGGATGTGGTGGCCTTAATGATTTATGAGCCTGAGTACTATGCTTCACCACCATTCTTTGCCTTGTCGCTCTATGGCTATATCATTTATCTTCACATCGGGCGACATCCAAAGCACAAGTCCTACGATTAAGCCTATAAATTGATTTGCCTAACGATTTTATATTTGCCTTTAAGTCCCTCTTTATCATTGGTATGGAAAATCTTAATATAATCATCCATTCCACCTAAGAATCCTAACCAAATGGTGGGTGATAATCATTAAGATAAGATAGACATTACGCAGTCTTCCAAGCAGGAGAACTGGTACAAGAATGGACAGAATAATAATCACTCCACCCATCGAAGGAACGCTAATCTTCTTCTACACCAAAGGGATCTATTGATGCGTCCCGGTTGTGTTTCTGTGGATCTGTTTACGCTTTAAGAACTTGATAAACCGCTCTCTGCCCATGCTGAAAGGACTACGAGAGAATCAAAGCCAATAGGGCACGGAATGAGATATACCCTCAAATACGTGACCCACTGACGCCATAATGCTCAAGAAATCTAAAGAGATAGTATAACATTTGCTTTTAATTTAATCTTTATTTTTATGCTTTACGTAAATCTCATGAAGTACTTCTTTATCGTCAAAATGATGTTTCACGCCTTTTATTTGGTAGTTCTCGTGGCCTTTCCGCAATAAGCATAACATCTCCTTTTGGGCCATCATGCAAGTAGTGAATGGTTTTCATTGGTCAACAATTGATATCACCTTTCGCATCTGTTGCTCATTCAATCCTGCAAGCATTTCATTGATAACTTTGTGGATCTTCGAATCGGGGATTATCACTTGTGATGATAATTCCTGTCACTTTGGCGCACCGCCTCTTGTGCCATAAGGGTCGTTTGCCTTTATCGCGGTTGCTACCACCAGCACCATACGGTAATCACATGGCCTTTTCCGTCGAGCACTTCGTGAATAGCATTGAGCACATTTGCCAGTGCATCAGGCGTATGCATAGTCAACAATCGCCGTAAAGCCTTCAGGAGAGTGGATAGGCTCAAGTCGTCCGCTAACACTATGAAGTGTGCTGGAGCACTAAAAGGTACCGGGCTTACCTAACATGATTGCAGCAATCATAAACAGCCAAAAGATTGCTAACATTAAATCCTTACTAATAAACTGAACGCCTTACTGGCCGTCAATCTCAAGATACATGCCTCAAAATGGCATCAAGAACATGTGCAAGTACTTGGAAGTCTGCCATCGAACGGATAGAATAGGTTTTAATGGTTGCTTTGGTATTCTGCACCATGATCATTCCATTCTTTATCGTCGGCATTTACAGGCAAAGTATCCTTAGGTGTTTATCGAAGAAAGCTTTTGGCATTTCTTTGATAGTTCTCAAACGTCTTATGATAACCAAATGATCGCGAGTGAGATTGCAAACAAGCCTCGTAAACTTCAAACCGCTGATACGCTTCTGATGAATGGCATGACTTGGAACACTCCATAAAGGCATATTCACATCCAGCCTCAACCATTTCCAGCTAACAACTCATTAAGTTCTATGGGGCCGTGTGTCGTGATCGGCTGGTACTTCCACGTCATCTATATAGTTACATACCGTCGAAAGAAGTCCTACTTGTAAATCTGCTAAACTTGGTGGAACATATTATATAATAAGGTGGCTAGTAATGCCCTTTCCATTGGTTCCTGTCACGCTAACTAACTCTAATCAAACTTATGCGATGGATTTACCATAAAATAAAAGTAGCAACCTTTGCCAACAGCATCCCTAGTTGACTCCCACCTGTACATAGGTTACGTGGTCTGAAAGTTTTCAGCACCCTCACAAAGTATGCGTCTGCGCTGCCTCAATGGCCTTTATCGATAAACTGATGTTCATCAACCTGCGCGTTCCCTATAAATGAAGAGATGTCCAGCCTTACGCGGTAGCGTGAATCAATATTAACACCTGTGATTTCTACATTATCATTTCCGACAATCTTTATCGGAGTGATGTCTTGAGAACTCGTTTAATTTCATATTGTATGGCTTCAGTTTCTTTATTCCAAAACAAGTGATACGCCTACCTTTCTTATATAATGTCCTGGTTCGTTTTGCTTAACAACCTTTCCATCACGTCCTGAAACAATGGTCTTCTACACTGCGACGCTTCAATAAAAAGACTTGCAGATCCTCGTGCTCCCATACCAACCATTAGGGATATACTTCCCATTATTTATGGTTGCTCGTTCCAAGAGTATGGTCTTATTACCATTCTTTTTCTCTGCTTCCCCAGATAGGATTGTATATCCGTATAACTGTCGCCCAGCCTTTTATTTGTATTTATGCCTAAATGTGTGTGAGCACATAGTCGGCAGCTAAGATGTTACCGGCTTTCAGCATCAGGAATCAATACCGATGAAGAGTCACGCGCAGCATCTTTTAACATCTAACTTCTGCTCTGTGCCATAATGCCTTCCTGCAATGTTATGAAAGACAACACCACTCATGCCACCTCCACTTGCAGGAAGACCTGATTTCAATACAAACAATACAACTATAGCGAGCATCGTCAGGAAAGTAACCCGCAAAGTTCAATAAATAGTTTGTTCCGCCATTCTTGTATCCTTGAGCACCTTAGACATCTGGCCGTCTCCAGTCTTTCCTGCAACTTAAACGAGGGAGAGCCAGCCCTTCTTACCAAGCTCCTGACTGACCACATGAATGAGAATCGTTTTGTATTTCACGTAAAGTTTTCCTCATATATGTGCTCGCATCACCCTGGAGGGAATTCATGATGACTTCTTTACCACTCCTTTTCACAAAGCGGTGACGCACTATTTTGCCATTATTTGCAATCGCATTATAAAAAGGTTATGTCGAGATTGGCGTGCACTTGAGTCTCATATCCAATACCATCCAAGGCAGTTTCTGTATGACCTCCAGTTCACCCATTCACTTTTCATTCTTCTTAGGCATGCGAATCGTGCCGAAGAAGCACCCACTAAAGGAATCCGAAGGTTATCCAAGAGGCCAGTACGGTATATCCCTCGTATGAACTTTTTCAGGGTCATTACGATAGTGATCATCATCATTCTGGCTCACACCTATATCCGAACTCACCATCAAAAGTCTGTGGTAAAGGAGGCACACCATAGCCACCTCGTCTCCAGTGCCATGGTCTTTCATTTCACGTCCATACACAGGCCACACGCCAGATCCCGTATTGACTTGATAGTTGCACGTCCACCCTCATCGTCCAATGCCGTCGCGATTGAGGCTGTCTTTAAATACAGATCCCGGCTCGTTGAAGAGTCGCGTTTACAGCATGATTATGGATTTCTCTGCTTTCGCCATCTACGCACTTCCGTGTTGACTGCAGCCTTAATATCTCCTGCTGCGACTTCCATTACTGTAGCAACGCTTTGCGTGCCATTTATCAATTTCAGTTCATCAATGACGGAACGCTCATAGCTAAATCCTGCATGCCTACATCCTATAGTTGTGACGATGTCTGCACCATCTATTGGCGGTGAGTATCCGCTGATATCAAGAACCGATTGAGTACTTTTCGCGGCGATGAATGATTCCATTTGACCTCTACTAGTATAGAGTCGCCAAAAGGCAGTACCCAAGCCAAAGCGCGCCGTGTCTTTTCGCACCAAACGTGCACCACCTGTGCGTCCGGCCAGAACCCATAACTACGTTTTCGCGCGTGCCACTCCTCAACATGAAAGCCACTTTTGTTTTGAGAGAGGTTAAAAACAGGCGCAGTGCTTTCACCTCCGTAGCCAACCACGTGTTAGTAGTCTGGCACGTTTTATCCCATATCGCCCAATGACGACTTCCCTTTGCTTTTCCGTCCTCAGCAAGTTCTCTTGGCTTGAGATGCAGCAAACTGATTTCTCCGGGAAAAATATGGTTCAAACCCATCACGTAGACAGAATCGATTTTAGCATCTCCAAAGCGGAATCACTCTTTGTTTGCATCATGCAGGGCACTTAAAGTCCATGAACAGCTTGAATTCAGGTAACGAGACTCGCCATCACTGTCCATCACAACTTAAGATATTGCGCATCGCTTTACGCGGCACATCTGTCTCTTTACTCATCTGCCACCTTCACTCCAGTAATCACGCTTCGCATGATCATTAAGAACATCATTCATTTCCACGACTAACTGCTTGCAATCACCGTCATCAAAATGGCGATGGCACTGTATCTCGGCATTACTTTGTTACTATCAGAAACTTACTCATTCTTCGGGTACATTTATAATATAAGGCTGGCTGACTTGCTATCTTCAACACACTGTCTTTATTGTTCTTCAACAGCTACCAAGCACGTGGCTTTCTCTTGTACTCTTTTCCAGTCAGCCAAACGAACTACGTACGCTGAGTAGTGCTTTATATCCAGACATCTTGCAATTCGTCTTGTAGCTTATCTATCCCTATAAGGTCGTTCTGCACACACATAACGATTTAGGCAACTATACACAATCAAGAGCACCGTACTAAAGCAGAAACACACCTATCTGATGACGTGTCTGCGTAGTTAGCACGTCACCACCAAGGATTTTCTTCTACGTGAAATGCGAAGCAAGCGGCGATTCATCTTCTGTGGCCTGCTTTTCTTTCATCGCTTCTTCTCAGCGTAGGACCTTCGTCATCAACCGAAGTTGTGACCTACCATTTCTTTTACAGTCTTCCGATTCTTTTCTTCGTGCTGTTCTCTTGGCTCCTTTTCCTCTCTTCGCTGTATTTGACACTCTCCAGCCGTTTCTATTTTCAAACTATTTAGTCTTTCGTCATTCGTTCTTTTCTGCTATTCTTGGTTTCGCACGCGGCTTCTGGGATTACTCCTGTTGTTTCATTTTCAGAAGGCACTATCACCTTTATTGTTTATGAGAGTGAAAGGAGTCTCAATCAACTTCCATAAAAGTCTTGTATCCTTTTCCTTCCCACATGCAGTCTTCATTATATTTTTACTAATGCACGGTCTTCAAGTGAATGATAGGTAATCACACCTCAATCTACCTCCTGGCTTCGTGCAGTTCTGTTGCGAGACTTTGGCATCTCTTTCAGTGCATCCATCTCATGATTGACTTTCTATTCTCAGGGCTTGACACCTTTGCCAAGTCTTTTTCTCACGTTCGCTTGAATATTGGCTCCAATAGTCCAAGTAAATCTTGCGTCGTTGCCATGCGTTGCTGCGATCGCCTTGCAACAGCGGCTGCAAGGCGCTGAGATTGTCGGTATTTCTCCCATAGAGATGAAATAGATTTGCAAGTGCTTCTTCGTCACCAATCATTCACGATATCAGCCGCCGGTTTTGCCTGCTCTCTCTCATTCATACGCATATACCAGTGCAGCATCAAAAGCGAAGACGAAACTACGACTTTCGTCGTCAAAATGATGACTCGAAACCCCCAAAGTCAGCTTTCGTAGCAATCCATCAATACTCTCCAACGCCATAGTAGCGCATCGTTTTTCAAATAACGGAAATTGCTACGCACAAACGTAAATCTTGAATCATCAACGAACCGGCGTTCTGTCGCCAACTCTCACTACCGCATCACGCTCTGTTTCTGCGTCCAGCATCGCCGATCAAATTACTACAATGAGCCTGTTCATCCAGCTGGACAAGATCCGCTACTATGCCCGCCACCACCAGAAAGTGACGTCGGCGCGAGACGCAGACTGGATGTTCGGTCCATCTGCACTCTCTTCTTCAAGAGCACGGGCACGTGATGGGTCTCTCGCTTTTTACCACCGCAACCAAGATGTGTTTTGTGCTTTACGCACTATCTTTTCGTTTATTACTTTTCTTCTTTCAATTCCATCAGTGACTGCAAAAGCGCCTGCCATTTTAATGTGGATTAACGAAAGGAGTCGCTGCCATATCCTTACTCCGCATCTCAACTCGTATCGTCGACGCCAATGAATTTCAGTTCTTGTTCGATACCAGCAAACTTCAAATAGCGCCCAGGAATCATTGGCAGAACGACTCATTGCCATCTGCTGAAATCACCTCGCATCCGACACAAATCGGCGAAAGATTTGCCATTGTTCTTTATCACCGGTTCGCCGTTGCTTGCCTCAGAATACTGTTGTTGTTCATTCCACACACGCTCAGGATAGAGCGCAAACAAGACTCAAATACATCCTTGCGGGAGGCTTCAGATTATCTCGCCTGGGCTTTGAAAGCGCTTTGCGAAATATGGCCCGGAAGGAGAGCCTCTTCCTTTAGCTCGACCTTGGCTTCTATGTTACCTAAAAGCGCATGCGTACTAAATATAAGGGTATTCGGGTTCAAAGATACATAAAATTTCTCCACACCCTCACTTTTCTCCCACTTATTTTAGTTTCTTCTCAAATGTAACAACATCTTCACAGATGTTTAACATCAGGGTCACTCTACTTCGCATTTCAAATTACAAAACGAAAGAAAATCAATCATCAAACAGGAAAAATGACATATTTTGGTTGAAAAAGTAACTTTTGAGACTTATGTTATTTTTGCATGATGTTGGTAGGACGAGGATGAAAAAGAAAGTGCAGAGAAGACCATAGACATCAAAAAGAATTCTTAAAGACAAGATGGGTAGTAAGGCACGCTTTGTGCCTTGTTTTCTTGTTGTGGCTGAAAAGTATTCACAAGATGAAGTCATCGCTACTCTTTGGGAGAATCGCAACCTACAAAAGGCACTCGAATGCTTCCTGCTTGCGTGCAATATCTCGACATGACGCTTGACATTGTAGGGAGCTGAAAACCTACCTGATGAGAACGGTGAAAGCTATATACCTTCGTTCTAACCACCGTAGGAGGTCAAGACGGCGTTTCATTAGGCTCAATTCTATCGGTCGCCACTGGCGTTGGTAAGTTCAGATATCTGGTTAACGACCTATTATTGGACCTTCCAGGACTAAAGTTTTCTGTCAGCATAGGAATCAACAGTCAGGCAAGCAAAGCCGTGACTTTCCACGCATGGTGAGAGGCGGGTTTCAACAGCGATAACCACTTGTTGATGTTTCCTGCAGAAGGCTCATCGCCGTAGAAATCAATGGAGAAAGTCCACGATCTTCCATGGAAAAGACGTTTCATAACCAAAAGCGTTGAGACCCACAGAGACGTGTTTCCCATCCGCTGTAGCGGTCAAAACTCAAAACGATTCTACGCATTGCCAAGTTCGAGTGACCGCTATTTACCCTTCCAATTTAGCCATGCTTTTCCTCGTGGATGAGATGTACCGAAACGTTGGAAATGACGTTTTCGCATCACCATTGGCAAAACCGATCCCACGGCAGACTTTCAATAAAACGAAAACACCGATGGAAATGGGCTACTGTCATGAAGAACGCGTTTATGCACTTTCAATCGAAATCGACAATAAAGAATAACGATCCTAATAAGAGAAGATAAGGAAATGGAAGAAGAGATTATCCAGCCGTTGACCGAGCCTCTCCTAAACAGCGTGCACTCACTTGAACGACACTCGTATGACGAACAAAAGCAACAATGAGATTTGCGTTGTGACGTCACGAGGCACCAAACGTCGCGAGAAAGAGATAGGCAGTACTGCGTGAGATTTGACAGTTCCGGGGCGTAGGAGGCACCTGGAAATGGTGGATACTGGGATGATTCTGACACGATGGAATTGCCGTAAACAACTCATTGTGTGTGGAAACCTCGAGGCGACAAGAAATCATCGGAGATATCGTTATCTCTTCGGATCGGATGGATAGACGACAGTGCGCAACCCATTCTTTGCCACTGCGTCACATGTTCCATTTTCTCCGAAAAGTTCATGAAAGAGTATGTCTCCCTGCCGTTGAGTGGAAGAAGCCTTTGTTTCTCCAGATGTCAAAACAACTCCAGCAGTCCAACAGTAAGAGTATCTTTGCACTCGACAATCTATGGGATGGACTCCGGAGCGCTTACCGTAATAAACCTCAATTGCAAATATTTCTTTTGGCAAAATGACGATGTATCCGCTCATATATTCGTAAGGGAAGAGACATGATTCTCTATTTCTTGAAGAAGCATTTTGACTGACAAAGATCGTCCTATTATGCCGATAGAGCGCTGAAAATTGAGCTCCTGAGCAAGAGTTATCAGCCTTATTCTGCAGAGACAACTTTGACAGGAAGACTGCGGAATCCTAAATAAAGCATATACGTGAATTCGGCTATAACATACCGCCGTTGATTAATGCTTGTATGGGCCTGCCCCACAATGAAACTCTCTTGGCACCGCCCATCAACTACGGATTTGGCGAAGTTGAAGAGACCGGTATCCCTCATTGCTGTCGACGAAATCCTTTGAAGATAAACGCATTCGCCACATTGATAGCTATGTCAAAGAGCATCTAGAGGCACGCATATCACAGTGCGGTAAACCAAGGATGGTTATAAAAATCAGTAGATTTGCCTAACACACATCCATTGCAAAGCGTACTTGCAATAAAAGAATGGATGACCGTCCTAAAATACACTGTGCTCACACCAAAGACTACCCTTTACCACACGCATAAGACTCTAAATTAACTAGCATAGAATCGCATTGATGTCTATAATGCCACCTTATTGCCATTTCATCGAGTAATGCAGTACTCATTTCACTCGTGAAATGAGGTTTAATGCGCCCATTTCTGGGTCAAATCTTCATTTTTGCCTCTTTCTAATATCATCCGGTGATGGCATATCTCCACCTAATCACCCTCAAACAAGCACTCCATTTCTAAGGCGACTTCTCCCTCTCTCTCGCGAGTTGTGAGGCTGAGGGCCGAGTTGAGTCTTTCTCCCCCATTTCACTCGAACATTATAGTCTCCTGATAATTATCTCCTTGCCTTTACTGGTGCGCTGTTTCGTGCGATGTCGCAGCCATCTATAATATTCACATGCAGCAAGCAGAAAGGCACCAACATACCCGTTGGCTTCAGAGTCCGCATTAACCATTTGTCCTGGGAATGGCCTTTTTCACCCGATAGGCTGAAACTATATCTACATGACCATCGGGCTGGAAGTGCCTTCGTGCTGAGGTGGTTCCAAGCGCGTTGAGTAGTGCTCATACGATTTCATCGGCAGCTCCGTTATTTACGCCCCATGACTAGTAGACGATAAGTAAAAGCAGTGCCACTTCGTTTCGGGACCAGGTGCCCTGCTTTGGATCATCATCAGGCTCGAACGTGTCCACAGCCTTCATGTTGCTGGAGTTTCGCGAGACCGCGAGGCAAACGGCGATACTTTTCGACGATAGGCGCGGCGTGACGATAGTCTTTTGGCATATCCTTGCCAGCACCTTTGCGAGGGCCTGCCAAGACCCATCCGTCACCACGCAGGCCCAAAGTCTTTTGCGCCCGCTGCAGGTCTTATGTTTGGGGTAAAACCGCATTTTGCATCGCGGAAATATAGGCCTGTTTCAGGTCTAACATAGTGCTATCGGCATAGCCAATGCAGTCATAAAGTTCTTTATCGAGATATGTCTCGTTTCACACCCGTTAAATCGATACATCTTTGTCATCACAGGCATAACCATATAGAGTGCATCGGCCCACCACCAATAGTCGTTTTCCTTTGAGTTTACCTATGTAATTCGTCACTTTCTGGCGCGTGAAATCGCCATGCTCTGATGGTGCAATATGATAGAGATCAATGTGCTGTTTTGGAGAACAACCTGCCGAGTGCAACAACAGTACATGCGCGCGCGATTCCTTCGCCGTAAAGTTTGTACTTCCAAAGCCTTGGATCTTTCTCTGTTGCACCCTCCCAATGATTAAAATTCGGCTCATTTTCCATCGAATGAATCGATATAATGCTTGTTGTGGAAATTAGTCTACGCTTCCATATTTCCAGTATGCTATGCAGCATCATCCCAAAAGGCTCGCGTCTCAGGCTTGCGTCGTTTCTGCCAGTTGTCTGTTTACGCGTTGGATGATTTCTGGAGAACGTTCTCTGCCTGGTCATTTGCTTGAGCTCTGAGGGGTACAATCTGCCAGCAAAATAGCCGTGGAAATAAAAGATGATAGGATCTATGTTTTATCGTATCGTTAGGATTGGTGGATGTTTGAGGATTATCGAGGCGATTCTTGGCATTCGAGTGTCCAATGTGCAAACGTTAGCATGTCATAAGCACTCCAAGCAGAACCAAAATAAGCCGATAAAAGGGCTCACTCATGATGGTTCTTTTAGAGCCAAGGCATCATGGTTGTTGGTTTCCGATTTACCGGTTTTCATCGACGCCATTAGGGTATAACAGCCCATCAAAGACTCGCTGCACAGTAGCGCTGATTGTCAGTTGGGCCTGGCATAGGCAGCCGGTATCTTTGTCTGTTTTGAGTTTATTCTCCCCACGAAGTATGTAAGACCTGGTGGCTAAAGTTTCAGGTGCATTAGATCTGTCATCATACCGCCTGTCATGCGGTGGGAAATGTGCTGCTTTGTCAAGAGAAATCATGCTGATGTTCAATTCCACACCATCGGCATTTTGGCGCAAAGCTTTAATAGCAAAGTAAATCGCAAGCGCCCATTGTCCAGTATCTTAAAAATCTTAGGTAACAATAAGGAAAAATAAGTTTATCTTGTCTCATGCGATTTGCAGGCGTCCACACAGCCTAAAGTGGCAACGCCATAAGCATCCGCGCCAGTTCCGTGGTCAAGATGAAAGGGAAGTGTGCTGATCAGCGACACATGCTTTCATCGCGTCCGGCTTTTTGGAGTGCGTCTCTTTAGATTTGCCTTGATGGTCGTCTGTGTAGCGGCGCTGAAGTACAGGATTCTGGTGTATTCTTTGTCCATACATCAATACCGAAAGAGCTGTTCACCTGCTTTTCTGAAAGTGCCGGTCCGTCGTCTCGGAATCCACATCGAATCATTCTCCCCAAGCGATGCCATCTTTTCCTAATTTTATATTGCTTTCCATAAACCTCCAAGTGCGTGTAGTTGCAGGCTGTTTTGATTTCTATCACATAGGTCATTTGCCCTGAAGGAGGGATGTTGCCGCCTCAAAAGATTATTAACTTGCCATCATACGTGAGTTGACAAGGTTAAGGTTCAAGTCCGGCTGCATTGAGAACCTGCAGAGGTGACGCCGCTTTGACTTATTCATTTTGAAGCGCTGATAGTGTCGACCAGATAAGTCCGCAATTGATGTCGTTGATGAGCCGGCGTTGGTAATCGTGACATAAATATCGCTCTGCTGCTGTGCATAGACTGAAAAGCAAGAATAATAAAGATGTTATTTTTATCGATTTCATCAGTTTTTATCTATGTCTTTACCACTTTATCACGCGTTTGAATATTATCACCCCAACGATGATCTTTTGGGAAAGCTTTCATTCCAAGCCTTTGTACTTGTGTCCCGGGCACAGTGGAGCGCTGTCCAGAAATGGATGATTAGCCGGGAGAACTAAAGGCATAAAGGAGAGCGAAGTCATGTAGAGTGAGCCATTGTTTGTGCTACCAATCGGCTGTCTCGGGTTGCGAACCACAGAATCCTATCGTGAGAAAGCGCTTTCTGATTATAGTTATTTTGATGGTCAAACATGCGGGTGCATCACTTGTGTTAAGGCTGCTCTGACCTGACCTGTTATTGGAGAGTTCTTTCTGGCATCTTTTTGATACCAAGCTCAAAGAGTGCTAAGGGCTGCATGGCGGCAAGACGATAGGGGTTGAGCGTCTTAATCACAGGAAAGTACCTCTCTGGAGAGATAAAGTCTTTCTAAGATAATGGCATACTTCTGAGCCTTCGCTTTTAAGGGCACGATCGAAGTACTTGTTATAGTCTATTCTGGTATTTACTTTGGCATCCAATCATAGCCTGAAGTGTCTTCAAGATACATGCACGCAAACACGTAACTACTATAGTGAATCAAAGGCAAAGACTGGGCCATCTGCATACCAACCATCTCCAACATACCATTCTTCGACCTTGCGACATGCCACCATATTTACGCGGAAGTGTCACATCACTCGCTGCTTTTGCAAGGAAGCTTTTCTATGGTAGAAGCGAGAAGCCAGTCTCGTATAGGGTGGATCTATGCGACGAAAGTCTTTGAAATCTGATAGTATCGACGCCCGTTTAGTTAGGGTGTCAGTGGCTGCCATAGTGTGTCATAGGCACGCAGAAAAGCTCTCTGCAATGTATGCCACGTCAGCGAGATTCTGGTCAGAAACGCCCCAACATAGATAGTCGGGAGAAGATGGATCAACGGCATTTCGGTAGCTTGCTAAAGCCCAATCACGAAGGCTGTTTGCGTTGTTTATGCGTCGCAGAACCATCATCTGAAGTGCTAACCAGGGTGCTATTCCAGCCGCCAGTCGCCCAAAAGTCTCGCAGAAGACTACCTTTCGGTTTCGATTATCGAGGCTGGGACTGAACTCAGTCATAAGTGTGTGTGCAACTTTCCATGAGCCATATTCTCTGAAAGCAAGTCGAGCCATCTTGTGGCTTGGCCTACCCAGTAATCGCGGTCACATGATTTTGGATTCTTTGCGAAAGCCTTCTATGCATGCAAAGCATGAGAAGAACGATTAATCTCGTTTCATTTCAAGGTATATTTAATGTTATTTATCAGTTGTTTTGAATCGATTGTCATCACAATACGATAGAGATTATCTCCCCAAACCTTTGTGTAAAAGAAGTCCATCTTACTGCTAATGTCTTCTATTTTGACGGTAACTTGATTGGTGAGGATAGAGGAGTTGATTGTCTCAAAGCTGCAAAACACCACGTCGAAACATGACGAGGTTGTACTGGTTAAAAAGCACGATGCGTTGTGGTTGCATCCATTTCATCAACTGATAAATGCTCATTTTATCTCGATGGAATCATGCTCTTTTAAAGACAAACTACGCTACATCTTCACTTTTGCCTCTTTTGATAGGCTGAAGCAATATCCATTACAAGCGAAAATGGCTCATATTGCACCTTAGTTGCATGGTAATTAGCACCCTCATGTTGTCAAAACCATTTATTTGTGGTAGGTTACTGATATGGGCCGATTGCATTGTCCACTATCTCGTAACGCTTAGCAGAAAAGGTAGCTGAAGTGTATTCACCACGCCGGGATCAATAAGTAATGGTGCTTGCATTGGCGTGAGACGCCAACGATCCAATGTCGTTATGATTGCGCCGACTTCCTCCATTTGTTCCACCCTTCATTGCGACGCCAAAACGTCTTATGATTCTTGCGCTTTTCGCCGCGCCGTCGTTATCTGAAGAGTTAGAGCAAACCAGACGCTTTCGTGCTTTGAGGTTCACACGGCTTTTCACTTTACTGCAGTTGATGTAGTTTTGTGAGGCGGAAACACTCGCGTCCGGGTGTGGGAAAGCCGTTGCACTACCTGGCATGCCATGGCTGGTCTAGAAAAAGAGCATTGTTGCTGCTATCCATGCGGCGTAACGGCGCATATAGTTATGTCGTCAGTCCACAAAGCAAAGAGGATAGAGAACGTTGAGTTGAACGACTGCGCGCAGTTGTCGTGCGTGAGCATCCGGCAAAGTTCACGCAGAAACCATTGCCCTATATACACATCTTGCCGCCCTATATGCAGGATGCCATCGCCTTTGCGTTTCACCAGGTAGAGGCGACTCGCTAGTCGTTAGTCCGAGCTTTCCATCAATTCGAGTGGCAATCAAAGAGGAGACCTGCGGCGATTGATCCCAATAGAAAGTGCCTCGTCCGCAACCTCCATCATTTCGGATATCCATCTGTAAAAGCGTCTGCCAAAGCCTGCCTTAATTTGTCGGATAGCTTCACGTTTCTCTTTTGTCTCGTCTTTCCTCACTTATCAACACCGCAGTTAGCCAGTTAGGAACAAATCCAAGGCGTCCAGTTCAGCCGCGACTTCTGTTTCCGCAATAGTTTGTGTTTAGTGCCGGGATTAAGCAGTCGTTTGTCGATTTCTTTATCAATCCTTTGCTGCATTTCGTGCTCCTAATCATGTCTGCCAACATGTAACGAGATCCGCATGACTCAACTCCTGCTGTTTCGGCAGCTGCAGGTCAACTGTCTAGTCACTTTCCTTTGGATGATCAGCAGGCCCAGGTCATGTGCCGGAATGCCCCACGCTGGTTCACCAAGAAGGCTATTCAAAGCCTGCAATTAAAGTCAGGAATAAAGCGCGCCCCGCATGTCAATAATCTCACCCATTGCTATTGCTGCATGTTGTGTTCGCGCTGAAAACAAAGTTGTTCATAGTGTGTCTCGGTTTCCTTGTGCACTAAATTCACCAGAAAACAAGGGTCAGGAATTGAGGCACCATGTCTACGCAGTATTCATTGGCATAGGCGCATATGGCTTGTCGCATGCCCTCAGGGTTAGCGTCTTTCCAATAGTTTGACGTGCTCGGTGGCAGCATTGTCTGCGCGCATGAATCATTGAACTCGTCAGACCGACAAATGGTTAGTGAGTATCTTTTTAGTGTTATCATGTTTGATGATTTGAAGTCGTTTCAGCATCAGAGGCTGTGGCTTGTGTGGACAGCGTCCAACGCTCTCATCCAATGGATAACAGGCTGTTGCTTTTCAAACTTGTTATTGGCAGCCATATATATCGGCCATCACTGGGTGATTAGCGCGACGTCCTGCCATGACATGTACTGCAGGCTTCTTCTCGTGTGCCCAATGAGATGACGCCAGTTCCTTGTCCGCCAAAAGTGATGTTACGCGTGCACATGAGACTGCCGCTTGTCCAAGGTCCTTCGAGTGCTATGCGCGAAGAAACTATACGCGCCAGCAACGGTTTGGTGCCCAACCTGCTTACATCCGCGTGATTAACCAGCGGTATGTGTCTTCGTGCTTAGCCATCCGGGCAGGTGCTTCGTCTCCTGTCCACCGATCAACGCGCGCCAATAGCGGCCCGTGTGATGAAGATAATCGTCAGTAAGTGCGATTGCAATTTGAATCGTAAGGTTGTCTTCGAGCATAGATGTGATGGGCCTTTGATTGTCGTCTACGAACAAGGTCTGGTCTCTTGCCATCTGACCATGGGCTAAATCGCGGTCAACAAAAGTCCTCGCTGATGAGTTCGCGCATTCCGAAGTCCACCAGCCATTTTTCAGGCCCGCGTGAGGTAGAACGACCAAGTGACTCAGAGATTCGGGGCGAATGCCGGGACATGAACGCGAAGAATAGAGGTATAAGGGTCCTTCAGGCCGTTTGCTGCCAGCACTCCATAGCGTGCTGCCGCGCAGCCATGCCCTTTGCGTTCCAGATGAAATCCCACATAACAAATTGTTTTGACTTGGCATTATAGATCACTTTTGGTCGTTCGATGATGCAAGCACGCTCAATGTCGCTGCCTTTTCGTGCAGATACGGCCAACGCACACCGCAATAAGTCCGCGGGTTGGGGTCTTTCGAGCGACACCAAAGTAGCCCCCACCCTCCGCAGAATTAGTCGAATCAGCGCCTGTTCACCGAACCAATAGTATGTTTTCTGATATGCATGACACCACCACCATGCGCATTGATGTCGGAGATACTACGGTTGTCCGGACATAATTTTCCTGGAAAGATATCGGCTTTTTGCTCGTAAACATCCGATGATAGAAACAGAAAGGGTTAATGATGTAGAATGGGTTTTCGACATATAGGGTTTGTTTTGTAGATGCTTTTATGTGAAGCTAGACAATGATGCGTGAGGGAGACAAAATCGCTCAATGGATAGGTGGTATTTTAGGTTTACTGGCAAAATGATTTTCGAGCTATATTAGTCGATGATTTGAGTGCACTCTTACCTCCATGTTTTCTATGGTTTTCGTGTCATTTCCATGTCGGGTTTAAAAGTCGTTGTAAAACAGCTGCCACCCTTTATGTGAAAGGGGCAGCAAGTGCTATCTTCTAACCATACTTCAGGATTTAACTTGCGGTTTTCCTTGCAGAGGTTGGAATTGAAGGATGTTATCTGAACAACAACTACCAAGTGTTTGTCGGGTGCTACCTTTTGTCCGCGACTCACACTGACTGAACGCAGATTGCAATATACCGAGATGAAGGCGCCGTGTCGCACCATAACGACCCTACTTCCGGCATAACCGAAGACGGCACTAACCTCTCCATCATAGATGGAACGAGCCACACAAACCCGGATTTTCCCTTTATGTTTATACCCTCTTATTGTCAAGGGTCACGCCGTTCAGTCCCGTCACATTATATTGTCCGAAGTGGCTAACAACCTTATAGCTTCCAGAGATTGGCATTGGCAACCGACCGCGGTTAGCCTCGAAACCACCGCTAATCATGCGGTCAACGGTAGATAAGTGTTCGGCGTCATCAGCCTGTTTTCTGACCTCCGCGAGTTCGCTTCTTTTGTCGATCAGCCTCAACCTTTGCGTTTCTTTTTCAGCCTGCTTGGCGCTGTGCTTCCGCCTCTCTTGCAGCCTGTTCTGACGTTCTCTTCTTCTCCGTTGCAGCCCCTTGCAGCGGCTTCTGCAGCGTTTTCTTGGCTTCATCGGCAGCTTGCTGTGCCTGTCGGTCGCTTCAACGCCGCTCTGCAGCCGCTTCGGCTTCAGCTTTCAAGCGTGCTTCCTGCTCTTTTTGCTTCCGCAATGCGTCGTGCATTCTCTCTGCTGCGGTATCCCGGCAGCAGCTTTTCTCTGGCCAACTCAGCTGCTCGGCGTTGCGGCGGCGGCTTTAGCGGCGGCCTGACGCTTAGCTTCTTCTGCGGCACGTGCACGTGCTTTCGCCACCTCTTGTGCCACTAACCGGTCGATCGCTGCATTGAGAGCAGCATCCTTTTGGCGTTGTTCGGTGATGATTTTTCTGTATCGTTTTCTGTTGATTTTGCAATGAAGCAACCACCTTTTTCTGTTCATCCTGCTGGCCTTCAAGTGCTTCTTTCTCTTCCTTTTCTATAAAGAAGATTACTTTTCTGTCCCTTCACCTGCTGAAGTTGCTTGTTTGCCATCCACTTGAGCCTGTTTCAGTTGCACCATCTGTCCTTGTGCCTTCTGAAAGTCGGCATATTCAGCACACAAAACGCAGCGGCGGTACATCTGAGTGAAGGTTTTTCGCCGAGAAGATAAAACATCAATTTGTCTTGAACGGTCCCTGTTATGAGCGAGATAACGCATAGACTTTATATGCTTAGTTCTGCGATCTTGCAGTTGCTGTTCAAGCGTTTGAGTTGTGCTTTGAGGATATTGATATTCCCGTTGATATGGTTTATGCTCGCTTTCTATACCGTTACATGTTCTTCTGTCGCTCATCAATCTGCGAGTTAAGTGTAAGCAGTGTTAGCTCTTTCTTTCACATCAGCCTGATTTTTGCGTAAAAGCTGCTCTTGTTCCTTTATCTTTTCTGGATGAGAGAGTGTTGTTCTTGCAGTCCTCTGATAGAGGGCGTTGGTATAAACAACAGCGTTTTTAGTGGTCTTTTGCTTTGTTTTTGCCGTGAAGGTTTTGCTTTCGTTCCTGCGCGTTGCTTAACGGCAGTCTTTCTGTGCCGACATTACATGTCAGTAGACCAATCAATGGGATGAATACAATCTTTTTCTCATTTAAAACGTCATAATTTTGCCCAAGATATCGTTGGTTTCATCTTTTTATATTTGCTCGATACGGTCGAGTTGGCATCCCAGTTGTCTTTTCTCGTTGTCACCTCGTCCATGTCGAGTGTCACGCGAACAGTCTTCTTTTGACGCGTTGCAGTGGTAGTGAAACGAAACTTTGTTTAGCAGGAAACCGCTTAACGCCTACGTTCATGAAGTTTGAATAGTCCCAAATGAGCGTAGAATTACCATGTTGTTGGCTTCTATATGCAACCTTTGTTTGGTCTATAATGCCGCTCTGCTTGTTAGCATTCACACAAAATCCAGTTGCCTTGATGTGAGTGTGATAGGCGTTGTGGTGCCGGTGGTCTGCAAACTGGTTTCAAATTGATGCAAAGAAACCTGCTTAGACGGTCTGTTCCCGGTAGAAACAGCTGATTCCAAAAATAGCGCTTGCAGACTATAAGTTCAAATCCGTTGTTCTTTAAGAAGTCTAATTGGTTGTAATCTGCCTGACATATTCCTTATGTAGACGGTCAATGACAAGTACATAGTTAGAGGTGAACCCAATCTACCTACTTCTGTGCCCAACAAAGGAATGAAAAGTTGAATCTGAATAACCTCATTCTTGCGCATACGAAGTGCTCCTGTCGCTGTGATATTCTTGTCTCCAATCACCAAATTAAACTTCATATCACCCACAATATTCTTTGCATACACACGGAGTTATCAGCCACTTTCTGTGAAAAAGCAAGCTTTTGCATTTCCGTGCTTTGTGCCTGTTCTTGACGTTGTTACAGTCGTTGTGTAGTTGTTGCATTCGTTGTTTTTCTGACAAGATTTTTCTTGGCTCCACATGCCGCAAGTAACATTGGTAAAAAGCAATAAAACAAGGCTATTGTATTTGAATTTTTGTTTTTCATCTGTTATTTGATATATTTCTTTGAAACGAATCTTTTTCTCAAGATTGCCGTGTTTCACTCCAATTTTGGAGTGCTTTACTGCCAGTAATCAAGCGCTGTTTTTATGTCACCCAACTCTCGCATATACATCGCCCGCCATGTTCTCAAATGACTGAATTCTGGATGGAATCTGTATCGTTTTTGATAGCTAAATCGATATAGATCTTGGCCTCAGTATGCGCTTTTTGCAGGAACAATATCCATGCATACGTGTCGAGACAGTAGCATTTCGGCTCAGCTTGTACCGTTTTACTAACTCATTTGCTCGGCTTTTTGCAGGTCATCTCCATTGATACTAAGGTAATAAGCATAGTTGTTCATGCAGTAAAATATTATCACTTTTTGTACGCCAAACAACTGTCGTAGCTCGCATAAGCCTCCAAACTTATTCTTCTGTAGATAATCGCCCATGATTTTCGCATAGAGTTCTGCCACCATATTCCTATTGGATTGGTCACAGGTGCCCTCATTCCTTTGCGTATGGTCGCGATAACTTGCTTCTGTGTTTTCAAGCTGAATATAAGCTAAACTATGAAAGTAATAGTAGCTCATTTCATTCGGATCGTAGGGTCAATCCCATGTTACTTAGTTGGATAACTCGGCGTGTAATCTTTCGATGACCACACGTCTTGTAACAACTGAATCTGAGCCCCTTGTTGTCTGGATCAATGCTTAAGAGTTCGATCAAGTGCACTATCTACTTGTGCCGTTGGCATCTTTTGAAAAGACATATACTGCTTTCAGTTCGGCAATCGCTGCATCTTTGGGGCTAACCTTCAGCACTTCATCAAACATTTTCAGACCTTTCAGACTGTCACTCCCGTTTGTTCATTCGACTGAATGAATTGTCTTATCATGCTTTGCTTTGTCTTTGAGTCACTCTTATCACTCAAAGAGGATGCGGTTCATGATAGTCTGTGCCTGCAAACTATCATTTTACTGACACGTAATAGCCGAGTACATTGCACGGCAGTGCCATATGCTATTTTGGCCCTCTTTCACACCCCTTGGTATAGTGAAAAGGCTTCTTTCTTGGCGGTCATTCTGCATGAGCCAATTGCCTGTCACGACTCGAGTTCGGGTCGTTAGGTAAGTTTCTATCAGTTTTGTAGTGCTTATAAGCTTGTTTCTGTCACCTTTGAGCTCATATACACGCACTTTAGACAATCGTTATGCCTTCTACTATTACCCTCGTTTTGCTCTAATCGTTCAATCGTACGCAGCATATTATCGTAGTCTTTCTGCTGATTGTAGAGCTGAAGTAGCACTTGAAGCACATCCGAACGGTCGCCATGACGCTTCTACTAACGCTTCATATACATCGATAGCCTTGGCATCTGCTGTGCATTAATATAGTTTTCAGCCAATTGTTCGATAGTCTTCATTGTCAGGAGATAGCGCATGAGCCTTAATCAAATCAGGAAAGGGCCAACGAATCGTTTTTCTTTTCCGACTCAAATGATGCCAAATAATAATAGGCTTCAGCAGCATCAGGATTGAGTTTGATGCATTTTTGCAATAAACTATAGGCAGAATCATTCTTGCCGGCAGCCTCTGCAAGTATCGCATCCAAGAACATTGTGTTGTAACGCACGCTGTCGTCTATAGCTCAATGAAGTCCGCGTTTTATCCGATTGAACCGGCTTAATTGCTTGCTTTTTCGCGGTTGGCAAACGACAGGATTACACTGCTGTTGCGGCCACCGCAAAACGTCTAGCATGTTGATCGACTATAAAGTTCTACAGCTGAATGACCGATTTTCAAAAGCAATGTAGTTTTATGACTGCGCTCGCATGACCGTAACCTCCTGCGCCTCGCCTCGGTCCTCATTCCAATATATCTACTGGCCCAAAATGTGCCTTGTGTCTAGCGGCGCGCTCATAACCATTGTGATACCAGCCGTTCGCCATCACGTTACCTATCGAAAAATCTGCATGTGAGAAAGTTTCACAAGCAGCACCCATAAGTTCTCCCACTGATAGTCTGCATCAATGGTACCGAGGAGTATTGAGTACGGTGATGCCATGCTTCCATGCGAGTCCACTTCTCGGTCGACCTGCGCCTCAAATCCTGCTGGTGAGGGCGATATACAAAGCCTGTAGGAACGACTGACTGCCTGACGCGCCATGGGTTTGAGCGTAATGGGACTGTCGATGTTGCTCGGAAGTCCATGCCTGCCACTCTGAGGTGTGGTATGTATTCGGGCAGAGGTTGATGTCCTGCTGTTTACTACTTTTATTTTCATTATTATTCCTTTATAAGCCGCAAAATACGCAATTCTGTGCAGATAAAGCGGTATTTTCGGCTTAAAAAGAAAGAAAATCCATGCTTTTACATTGTATTTGTCGCATGAGAACTGCTACAGCTTATCAGTATGTGGAGAGGCTGATCAGACCGAGCACCGTCATGCCGGAAAGACATATGACGATCGATCAGGAGTCTGCTGCGATTATGGGATCGGTTTAATCTGTTCAGCCTCGCTCTGAAGATTGGCAGAATAAGACGCAGGTCTCTTCCGGGCAGCATCTTTGTAGACAGCAATCGGCCCACAGCATAGCGGAAGTGTCGAGTCTCGGCCAGTCTTTTGAAACGATGTGGCGCAAGCGTTTGTTTGGCTTTGTCCACTGAATTGCAAAACATACTTGTATTTGAAGAAGATTGCGGCACAATCGTTGGTGCTGCCTGCGCCTGCATCACGACATGCCGGAAACCTCACTCGGTCATTCAGCGAAAGCCATACAGACTTTCTTTCACCGAAGGAGACGGAAGGAAAAGCAATCTAAAACCATGGTTTCCTCGCAGTTTTGGAACGACATTTCACACTTTGAAGGCAATGCAAACGCGTCTCGTGCCACACATGACTGTTTCTGGAAAGACGTCATGAGGCCTGTATTGACTTGTTCCATGTTGGCAAGTAACTCGTGAAACATCCCTTTTCAAGCACTCACTTTGCGCACATGGAGAGCTGGTTTTCTTCGAAAGTGAAAGCAAAAGATTATTGCACCGTCGCCGATGAGTGGGTTAATTCGCTTATACTGAAGCGGAGAGCCATTTGAAATCTCTGCGCTGTCATCCGTTGGTTTATCTCGTCGAAGCTTTCGCCGATGATATCTGCTACATGCAATCATGTGGATATAGAAGACGCCCACAAGCTAAAGATCTTACTCGTTTGAGAAACCGCCAACCTGTTGTTAGCTTCTTTGATGACGAAATGCGTGGAGATAAACGAAAACGCATACGGGAAGAGGAACTAACGGATGCCAATGAGCAGGTTGTTTACGCTCTGATGCAAGTGTCATCGGTAAACGAAAATAGATGCGTTAAGACCTTTGTTGAACACGAATGAAATACTTCATGGCACGATTTGCGTTTTGATTCGATAATATCGCACCGCTTTGGCAGCCAAACTTCGCCATCCAGCGCAATTTCATATCAAAAATGTCTAACTCTTGGTAGCCTCTTCTCGACATGAACTATCGGTTATGGATATGGAGACATACAGCTACGCATGTTTGTTAAGGCGGCTGTCAACCCCAAACGATTCTCTCAACAACTTATCCGTCGTGTCAGCAGCAATATGATATCCATAGCGATAATCTTGAACGAATCGCTGTTATCGAGCTGCTCAGTGGCATGACGCTGATGTATATGCGCTCGATATCTACCAGAAAATCAATGGCGGTGCGCTCCCCGTCGTGTGGTGAATGAACGCTGATAGCGGGTGGGTAAGTTAAATAAAAAGCCTCACCCCCAGCCTTTGCTTTCCTCGTTCCTGATACGAACAACGACCTATATAGTTCCCCAGAAGTAATGCCAGCAAAGTGGAGAAGTTGTTTTGGGGGTAATTAGTAATTGGCGCCATCGTTGATAATAGTGCATGGTTTGAGGGCAAATGGGCCGGCGTGTGGTGACTCATTTCACACGATAGTTGCCAAATTACTCGATGAAATGGCGCATTTGTTTTATCTGAATTGGCGCAAATAACAAAATGAAGAAAAAGCGAAGATAATAAGAAGTAATAAAGCAAAGAACGATAATCAGCACAACTTGATAAGCATAACTCTTTTGCAGATGAACTATCCTTTCAACATGCAAGCGCTATCTTTTTAAGATACAAGAACTATCCTTTCACCGAAACGAAACTATCTTTTCAAAACGTACAAGCGCTATCCGCTTCAACAAACAAATCTCATCATTTCGTCAGTTCATTGATAGCAATAGCGAACGCCTATCGACACTCGCTGGGATTGTCCTGTGACCGAATTGATAATGAAACCGCACAATCATCGGTGGGAACAAATTGGATGACAAAGCGTATAAATTGACCGTTTGCCGTACAGAAGAGGCGGTATCATGGTCGCTGAAGCCATTTGAATTTGGGTCAATCCCGCACGGCTATTTGGATGGTATCAACGTCTTTATCGATTCTCGCAGATGGCGTTCACGAAGGCATCAAAACTCGTACATGCACCGCATTCGGTGTGTGCAATGACCATAATCTCGCGCACATCTAATTCATAAATGACCGCCAACAGACTGCGCATGGCCAGCGAATCGAGGAGGGTAAACAAGTCCACCTGCATTCTTTATCGGCTTCGCATCCCACCATTTTAAGTCCTAAAGCAGCAGGGAAAGGAGTTCCGGTGCGTCACGCGTATCCACGCACGACAAGCACAGCCAAATGTTTGTCCTGGATACTGCGTAGTAAACTGCTCGCATAGCCTTTTTGCTCCGGCAAACGTTGCGTTGTGGTTTAGAATTTCATCAATCATCATCTTGCATTTTGGGTATGACATGGTGTTGCAAAGATGAGGTTCAAATTCTGAAATCAGCACTGTCTGTGATTCTCAAATAAGCGTTTTCTCTGTTGTGAGGTCGTATCGTTTGTGATATTTTATTTTGCATTTTATTGTATAAGCGCTATCGTAACGAGTAACTTATGGAGGTAATCTCAAAAGAAATAGACCAATAAGAGAGAGTCAAGCAGCATCAAACACACGCTATTAACTTGCTGGTTTGGCCTCTACGATGACTCTTTTCCAGTCTCCAGCACACAACAGGCGAATGAAGACGCAAAGGCCCAATCCTCTGTTCGGGTTTATAGCGACCCAACTTTCAAAAGCGCCAGTTTGATTGGATTGAAGAAAGCGAGCTATCAGCCAGCACTTTTAGAAGCCATCGGTGTGCAACGCTATGCAATCAACAAGGATTGTTAACAACAAAGCGAGCCCTTTCCTGAATACCATTGTGGCTTTTTGAAGAGTGGTAAGATGCTGATTCCACGTTTCAAGTGTGTTTCATTGCTTAACAGGCGTGATAAGACGCCTACAATATGGCACAAACTGAAAAGGAAATGACGCCCGTTCTTACCGATTGAGAAAACAAGATTACCGTTTAACACAAAGCTGTTCAACCGCATCAAGTGCGTCATACGACCACGAACGAAGCAAAGCTTAAAAGGGTGAGAGCTTTGAGAACTGTTAGACGAAACGTATCAAACAGTTTCCCAGCCTGAACAACGTTCTAACGCCCTGCTTCCGCGAAAAGAAGGCAGGCACGGAACCAAATCAACCAGCACGTGCGAGACTTCAGCGGCAATGGGGCTGACTCGACCGATGCAACCAATCATGCGGTGGTATGCGCCATAGGTGGAACGGCGAAAGACGAGCTAAAAGGACTCCAGCAAGGCGAGACGTGCGCAATGTGAGAAAGACGCAGAAAACGCAAAGTGGTGGCAAGGCGCCTTGTGCATTATGATTGTCAATACCACTCCAACGAGCCATACTAACAACTTGGAGAACCGCGACTTACGCCGCAGGAGTGTTTGAAGCTTCAGTGCATCGTGCCGACGGAACAGAGAGTTTAACACCGATCCCCTGTAGCGGTTGAGATTGCAAAACTCACGCGCAGAGAAGGCTAAACTCATGGGATATAACAACTATGCAGCCTATTCTTTGGAGAACACTATGGCCAAAACATGAAAAATGTCTATGCTCTTGCGAAACAACTGACTGCATCTTATAAGCCAAAAGGCCGACGAAGGACGCGTGAAATTCAGGGGTTTGCGTGAAACCGAGAGGTAAAGACTTCACGCTTCAACCCTATGACCGCTTCTATTACTCGGCAAAGATGAAGAAAGCGAGTATAACTTCTCCGAAAGACGACGTCAAACTCACTTCAATATCGATGAGCGTTCTCGTCAATGGAGTGTTCTATGCCGCACACAAGAGCCTATGGATTGTCGTTTCAAGAGCGTAGAGACATCCCCATATCATAGAGGACATGCGCGTGTTTGAAGTCATAGACAAAAGACTAGGAAAGCCTTTTAGCCTTGTGGTGATTGTGATTACTTCCGTCGCCCCACTAAACGTGGAGGAGCATGGATGAGCAGCTTTGCTAAGCAGAGCAAATACCGCGAACAACAACCTATTACATATATAATGTGTGCAACTATGCAAGAGGCACCTGAGCAACCTACACTCGTAACATGGGACGAAGTGACTACAATGTTCCATGAATTTGCCATGCTTTTGCACGGGATTCCTATCCAATTGCGAGTATAATTCGCTAAGCGCAGCCGTAGCACGTGACTTTGTCGAGATGCCTTCACAGTTTAATGAAAAGCTTTTGCAGAGTCTACCTGAAGTGTTTAATCACTTTGCTCGCCATACTAAAACAGGTGAGACCGATGCCCGAAACCTAAAAAGAAAAAGATGCTGAACTCAATCAATTTCCAACCTGCTTACGCACTCGGTGAGAACTTAGGAGCCACATGTATTGACATGGCTTGGGCCATGTTGCCAGAGAAAGACATTCAACGGCCGATAAAGCTGGACGCTTTCAGCAGCAAGCGCTTAGGAAGTAGGACTATTGAGACACACAGATTCCGCCACGATATGCAACTTCTTACTTCAATCATGTATGGGGAGGCTATGCAGCGGGTTATTATAGCTTCTTGTGGACTGAGTTCTCAGCTGATAATATAGCCACTTGCTTTTGCTAAACGCGGTGCACTCGACCCAGAACAGGTCAAGATTTTCCGTGACAAAGTACTCAGTCGAAGACAATACAAAGGACCTCTATGCAGACGTTTACTGACTTTACTGGTCTTAAATCTCCCGACGCACTTCCAGCCCTTCTAAAGGCAGAGGCATGTAACAACGAGCATTAGTTGAACGATTAGTTAGGTTGATGATGCTGAAGATTCTTCTCAAATTATGGTGTGGATACGAAGCGAAGAACGTTTGATTGGAAGCGTTTGGGCCTCTTTATCTATATGATGTTGTGTGTTATTGTGGGCCTATGTCAGGCTATTGGCAGGCAGGAGGTGAGCTTGACCAACTCACTTCGCAGGCGGGATAGGGCTAACTGCATAATCCCATTTGTCGTGATTTTGTCTCCTTTTGAGCTATGGATGAGTTGCTCTTAAAGACAGATGCGCAGGAATGGATGACTATTTGCGCTCAAACCCATTCCAAAAGCCCGCATGGAATCACTTTCTGCTCGTGACGAATCTTGTTGATTATCTCGATTGGTTCATTCCCGTCATGGTGCTGATCATAGGCAAGACGCTCATGCCGATAGGCTAGTGCACTTCTTGCTTTCTGCCTATCTCTGACACAAAACTTTTGTCAGATGGCTCAGATGATTACAGGCGTTAGAAGAGGCTCAAGGATGGGAATACAAGCTGCCATTATGGTTGATGCTGTCTCTTCTATTGCATTTCAGCGCTCTTTGTGATGATTTTTCATGCACTGGTTAGGGCGCCATCAGCAGCACCATTGCATGGTTTTTATCATGTAGACTTTGGAATTAGCGTCTATGCCTACCTTTGTTCGCGTCAAACATTACAACGAGCTAACGCAGTCAAACATCAAAATTGGGCCGCATTGGAGTTCATCTCTTCGGTATGGGTATATTTCACTGCTTCGTTCAAAGCGCTTGCTCAAGGGAGAACTACTGCTTTTGGGCGTCACGTCAGTGCAAGCATACATAAGAAGCATGGGGATGGACCCTTATAATGACTTAAATGGGGTCGAAAGGCGTATATGTTTTTATGACTATTATGTTCTCTTCGCTACGTCTTGCGGACAATGGGTTTTTCGCCATGAGGGAAACTTCTTTCACGGACTTATGGCAGAAACCGATCTCCAGTTTTCGACATGCTAGCGGAAGTTTTGGTTCTTTATGCTCCTAAATCTAACGGCAACTCTGCTGCTTTGTTCCAGGCATATTCTTAGGTTATTGGTCACCACTATCGAGTGTTATCACTTTTTATTTTCTGTGCAGGACTAAACCTTTTTATACATGCCAACAGTCTTTCTCAAAGCGAATAGACCTCTTTTAGCTCGGCATTCTTCAACAATCAAGGACACAGTATGGGTGTAAATGTCACATGCGTTTGTTGATCATCATCCGATTTTTATCTATATTTGTCTCATCGTTTTCATTGACAACACGCTCGTTGTTGATGCAAATTCTCTCAGTCATCGGATTGATAATGCTGGCTTTGTCGCGCCCATTCATCCAATGGGTAGCCCATCGTTTCATGGCTAAAAAATACAAACGAATGGAGGATTTCATGAAGTAAAGGGTGCAACCTGTTCCTCCTAAGAAGGGAAGAAGGTACCTTATGGCATTTCAAAAGGAGGAAAAAGACTAAAAGTCTACCCTCTGGAAGCGTTTACATGAGTTGAGATTATTATATACTACAAAATATGAATTAAACAACATGGATATGAAATCAAAGACCTAAAAAGTGTATGGAACTCACACCGTTGTCGACATTCCTACACTCGACATACACAGCGGAGAGCTTGTGGGTCTCGTTGGAAATAATGGGGCCGGCAAGACAACCCTCATGCGATTGATACTCGACTTGATTCAAGCCACCGAAGGATATGTTATGAGCAGTGGCAGTGAAAGTAAACGAAAGTGAAGCTTGGAAAGCAATATACGGGCTCGTTTATTGACGGCCGTTTCCTCATCGACTTCTACACTCCAGAGAATATTTTCACCTTTATTGGCAATGTATATGGCTTGGTAAGGACACGGTTGATGAGCGGTTGGCAGCTTGTAACATTCTAATGACGATGAAATTCTGGGTACTAAGAAGTATATTCGTGACTTTTCAGAAGGCAACAGACAAAAGATTGGGATCATGGGTGCAATGCTTTATCCACCCAAAAAGTACTTATTTTGGATGAGCCTTTCAATGTATCTTGACCCGTCATCTCAAATCCATATCGCCAAGATGATACACTTTCTGTCAAGAAACGGGGCAACCGTCATCCTGTCAAAATGCCCGCTAATCTAAACTTTGTTTCAGACATTCTCGTCTCGTATTCTGCTGTTGGAAAAGGGGCAACTCATCAAGGATTTGAACAACAAAGAAGGTGAAGCGATGACCGAACTAGGGGCTTATTTCGGTGCATAAAAAGCGATATTATTGAACAATGTGCTGTACATCGTTGCTCAAAAAGGCATTGCAATCAATACAATTCCTTTAATACCTGCAAAGGGATTTCAATTTCAGAAACTTTGGAATATGCAGTTGATAATAGGTTAAAACGATATCACAAAAGCGGTTTCTATCGGCACGTGACATCTTAAAAAGGTGCATATTGGCATAGTCCATGCGTGAAAAGTATGTGGCAACTAAAGTGAGACGTCTTGCGAAGAAAGAAAATCGTGATGAGACGGCAGTAGATAGCGTAAAACAACCATTACGCATATCAAAACAACACCCTTCTTCATAATCTTCGAGGTTGGGATGAGAGCCAAGAAAGCGCAATAAATGAGCGATTATACGAGGGTGAAAAGTTAGAAAACCCTGTATCACATCGGTCAAGCCATTCGATAGCTGAAACGATATAATTGAACAGATGAGTATTCTCCTGCTCGCCATGTGTGGCATAAGAGTCAGTTCGGCAAGGAAAAAGCAAATCGAAAGCTTAAAGCGGATCGAAAGGTGATTGAGCCAAACGGATAGGCAAATCCCTACGTTGTTGAACGTCTGAATGTTTGTCTTTTTGCCGATAATCATATTCGATTTCAAGCACAGAAAAAGGCTGAAAATATTGCTTTTTAATCTTTGCTTTCGGTGAGTTTACAATGCGAACAGCAAACGATATGCGTCCCTGTTGCTCGATAAACACACATCAACCATCAGCTTGTATGTCACCGAATTTAAATGCATGAAGCACTATAGCCTTCGTTTTTCATCAACATAGATGACAAAGTTACATGAAAAAGATGAAAACAACCCCATTTGAAAAATATTTCGAAAGAAAAGTTTGGTTGATTCGAAAATTAACGCTAACTTTTGCACCCGCAAAACAGCCATATGGTCCCTTCGTCTATCGGTTGGGACGAGAGATTTTTCATTCTCTAAAGAGCAGTTCGACTCTGCTAGGGACTACAAGTAAAATAAAATAGAAGGAAACAGAAGATGGCAAATGTCACAAATCATCAGTCAAAAGAATACGTCGAGACAAAAGACAGGAACGTTGCATAATAAGTACTATGACACAAGACGATGCGTAACGCTCTTACATAAGCTTCGCACGCTTTCTGACAAGGAAAAGCACTTAAGTTGTACCCAGTTGTACAGTGAAAGATGCTCGACAAGTTGGCAAAGAAACAACATCATTCATGCAAATAAAGCAGCTAACCTTAAGTCTGGTTTGGCTCTACATATCAATAAGCTCGGCTAATCGAAAGCAAAGGCTTATTTGTAGATAAAGGTCGTAATTCAAGGAGAGTGCGACCTTTTATCTGATTTATAAAAAGTATAGTGTTGGGACAACAAAAGACTGGAAAAACACGATAAAGAAATATATAAACGCGACTTCTATAAGCACACTATTGCATAGCAATATCATCTCATTAACGCTATAAAGGGAGAATAACAGCCTCTCCCCAGCCCCTCCCCGAAAAGGGAGGGAGTGGTTAGTCGTGAAAAATGAAGGGATTGCTTGTAACTTAATTAGAAGTGTTGACATTGTTAATAATTAAGAGCAAACTGATTTGAGGCAAATCATCGTGTGAAAGATCAAGGCAAATCATCGTGCAAAACAAGGCACTTTATCGCGTAATATGACGCATTTTTGCATCACGATTCAACACTTTTTGCAGTAGTTTTCATTCATCATGAAATTCAACTTATAACACCTTATCCATTAAAAATATTTTGAGCGCATAAAAGTTTCTCTATCTCTTAGTTTTTAGTATCTTTTGCAATTAAAATCACATTCTAAGAATAAATGGCAGAAAAATCAAAACTCCGAAGACAAATTATTCCATACTCGGATATCCAAGTCCTTGAAGGTCTTGAAGCTGTTCGAAAGCGTCCAGCCATCGTACATTGGCGACATTAGTGAAGGACTTCACCATCTTATTAACGAGAGACGTGGATAACTCTATCGACGAAGCAATGGCGAGTTACTGCACAGATGTTGAGATTAGCGCTCAACGAAGACGGTTCCGTCACGGTGAAGACAATGGTCGTGTAGTGCCCCGTTGATGAGCATAAGAGCTCCATAAGTCTGCGACTTGGGGTGGTAATGACCGTACTTCACGCTGGAGTAAGTTCGATAAAGAGCTCTTATAAGGTGAGCGGTGGTCTGCATGGTGTGGGTGTTGGTTGTGTGAACGCACTTTCTACTCACATGCTTTCTCTAGGTATTTCGCGACGGAAAGATATATCAACAAGAATACGAAAAGGGTAAACCGCTCTACCCAGTAAAGGTGGTTGGCGAGACAACTAAACGCGGAACACGCCAACAGTTCTGGCCCGATCCCACCATTTTCACTACAACGACTTACAAATGGGATATGGTTGCCAGCCGAATGAGAGAGCTTGCATATCTTAATGCGGGTATACGCATCACACTAACAGATATGCGTCATGACGAAGAAGGCAAGAATTCGACAGGAGGTTTTTCCATGCAAAGACGGACTGAAAGAGTTTGTTCGCTACGTAGAATCGCCATCGCACACACCTCTTTGACGATGTGATTTATCTGAAAACTGAAAAACAAAGGCATCCCAATTGAAGTGGCAATTATGTATAACATGACTATTCGGAGACATCCCAGCTATGTAACAACATCAATACTCATTGAAGGAGGTACCCATTTGACTGGTTTCCGCGCTGCTTTAACACGTACTTTGAAAGCGTATGCAGACGCAGAACCAACCATTGCAAAAGCAAATTGAAGGCAAAGCATAGAGTGCCGGTGAAGACTTCCGCGAAGGACTCACTGCTGTGATATCCATTGCAGGTGGCGGAACCCCAGTTTGAGGGACAAACTAAAACCAAATTGCTAATAGTGAGGTTTCAGGTGCCGTACAAGCAAGCCGTTGGTGAGGCGCTGTCAAACTACTTAGAGGAACATCCTATCGAGGCAGAAGATATGCGAAAAAGTTGTTTTGGCCGTCACTGCACGCGCACGCTCGCAAAAGCACGTGAAAGCGTTCAGCGAAAGAACGTCATGACAGGCGGTGGTTTGTGCCTGGAAAGTTGGCCGATTGCTCTAATAGAAGACCCCAAGGAATGTGAGATATTCCTTGTCGAGGGAGATTCAGCGGGAGGGTCAGCAAAGCAAGGTCGCGACCGTTATACACAAGCAATCCTTCCATTAAGAGGTAAGATTCTCAGCGTGGAGAAAGTGCAATGGCATCGTGTTTTCGAAGCAGAATCTGTGATGAATATCATTCAAAGTATCGGCGTTCGCTTTGGGTTGAGGGCGAGATGACCGAAGCCAACATCGATAAACTGCGTTATGACAAGATTATCATTATGACCGATGCCGATGTCGATGGTTCTCACATCGACACGCTTATCATGACACTCTTCTATCGCTTTATGCCGAAGGTCATAGAAGACGGACATCTCTACATCGCTTCCACCTCCTTTATATACGTGTGCCTATAAGAAAGGTCAGTGAATATTGCTGCACAGAACAACAACGTCAGGCTTTCATTGATAAGTATGTTGACGGAAAAGAGGACGACAAAGGGACTGCACACACACGTTATAAAAGGTTTGGGTGAGATGAATCCCGAGCAACTTTTGGGAGACAACTATGGACCCAAAATCACGCCTGTTGAAAACAAGTGACAATTCAAAAATGCAGCAGAAGGCTGATGAAATCTTCTCCATGTTAATGGGTGACGACGTTGAACCTCGCCGCGAATTCATTGAACAAAACGCTACGTACACGCAAACATTGATGCTAACATTGATAGGTATCAACAACTCATAGCTCCCTCTCCTCCTTGCAGGAGGATTTTTAATTTCTGATATGGCAGAAAATTCGTATTAGGTTTCCTCTTGTTTTTGCAGACACTTTGCCTGCAAGCACAAGACTTTTCTGCCACGATGGATTGGCACACCTGTACCTGATTCCACCTCACAAGTGTGGTTTCGGCAGACCATATCATTATGCCATCAGACCACGGTTCGCAATGCTTGAGGTCACAACGACAGGCTACTTTTGACCTCTATATCAATGGTTATAGTGTCGACTGACGTCAGAATGCCTTATCGTGAGCATCAAAATGACGATCATCCTATTAGCCTTTGTTTCAATGTTACACGCTTTTGCAGAACGGAACAATACGATTAGCGTGTGGTTTTGGTCCACCTATCCCCATATCCAGTCCAAACAGATAGCTATTTCCTTTATGGAAGAACATCAGATGACCAACCTTTCGGTCTCGTTGCAGACAGTAGTTGGCTCTGTCGAAAGGCAAACGTGAGCTTAGATACAACACTTGATGAAGTGTTTGACGCGCCTGATGAAAGTCAATCGCAATGGAACATGGATGGATGAATTTGCACCTGCTTGCTGGACTGGAGCTATTGGAAATAAAAGCGAAGGATATCAACCCGTTGAACAAAGGAAAATTGCTTATCAAGCCGAATGTATCAAAAGATTCTACTTCAGCCTATTACGTGGTAGAAGGTGACACTACTTGTTATGAGTTTACACACCGGATTCGAGGTTATGTGCGTGTAACCATGCGAGATGCTCACGTGAAAGAACAACTCAATATCAATGGGTTGGGCTATCAATGTGACGGAAAAATGGACGAACAAAGCCTATAGAAAATTCACCGACGCACGTTTAGAAACGTTTGGATTGCAGGCAATTCATGGTTTCAAAAACAATCAGATTCAACGCTTAGAAGGCATTGAAACCAGCACTATCTCACACCAAAGTTGGGTGAATAGCTGCCTTTCTTGTAAAAATTGATAGTATTCACCACTTTTTCCTTATCTTTGCAACAAATGATTTAACTATAAAGGCCTTGTATGATAGAGTTTAAGCATCGGCTTCTTGCCAAACTTATAACGAAGGAAGCCATATTAATGAAAGATCTTCTTTTGGTTAATAACATCGCCGAATGCATTACCTAACGAGCCAGGTAAAGTCGAGTTGTTCTTCCAGCATGTGTATGCTTCAGGTGTTGGTAAATCACACTGAACACTGTTGATGTATGTACTTTCAGCCACGAGAATCTATTGATTGTTAACGGAGAGTCACAGATAACTATGAATGGATACAGATTTTCAAAGGGAGTTGGTATCGTGTCATGCTCGCGATTTCTATCGAGAGGTGATCTCAAATATACACGAATTGTCTTCTCTTTTCCTATTCGAGAATCATCCTGTATGCGAACTTGAGATTGATGAAGTTGATACCGTCGGTGCATACTTTAGTATCATTAAGCAAAAGCGATAACGTCGACCATCATTTCCGTGAAGACAGTTAAACTGTTGCCCAGGCGCTCATCTTTGACCTTAGTAACGCCATATTCCGTATTCAACAATACGATAAACACATTCAACGCGCGGAAAGAGATGTCTTTGACTATGTAAAAATGGTCGAAGCGAACTTCCGTTCAGAGCGTCGTGTCAACTGGTATGCTAAGCAAATGAACATCACTCCTAAGTATTTGTTGGAAGCAGTAAAAGACAATTAGTCACTGAACTCCTAACGAATGGATTGATTATTACATGGTACAAGAACTGCGAGTGGCATTAAGAATTCCGTGAGCATACAAAAGAGATTGCTGCTGAACTTAATTTCCCCAACCAAAGTTTCATGGGAAAATACTTTAAAAGACCATGTGGGTGTATCGTCCCTTCTGCTTATAGAAAACGATAGGAGTAACCCAAAAGAAAGAATAGAGACAATAGAAATTTAATCAATTTATATAATAGCAACGGAAGAGCAAAACAATGATATTCAGGACACCAGCTACCACATTTTATAACCTACTCAACCATCAATCAATGATAAGAGGTCGTTTTCATGCTCTTTATTCTCATGGTTTGCACGACAACAAAAAGCGCAAATGCTTTTCTCTGAGAACCTAACGATGAATATAGATAGCACAAAAAGACCACTACAAGGGTTCATTGCAACCAAACCCTGATTTCAAAACAGAAAGGAGAATGTACCAACTGTGTTAAGAACACGGCTAACCTCAATGTACTAATTAAAAAGAGCCATATCATCAACTTTATCAACAAGTTAGAAGTCTCTACTTACGGGCGAAAAAGTCACCGTAAGTAAGGTGGTTATGTGCACATGGAATACCGCTACTTACTGGATCAAGCCTTTGAAGTTTACCCCTATGCAGAAATCACAATGGGCGGAAAAGTAGAGGCATGACGTTCAAACTTTCGTCAGGAATTCAGTCACGCTATCGGTTTATTCATTCCGACCATTGCCTGTTGTTTGCTGCTGTTGCCCTCTTTTATGAGTTCGAAAAAGTGGCAATATCCCGATCCTCCTACAGGCATCAAGTGACAACGCTTACAGCCGAAGCATCAAAGAGTCATCTTTCATTTAGCTTCAAACATACTATCAATGAACACTGGGATTTGACGACAACCGTAATCCATCAAGCTAAGCCTGACAGCTATTTCAAAAGCGCTCGATTCGGTGGAGCCGTTGATTTGAGCCTACCATATCACGCCACATGATCGGTCTCAGGAAGCTATCGACTCATCTATGACACAGCTCCTATCGTGCCAGTACGCAAAGATTATACGAATGTTGATGCGGGAATAGACATCAACTTCTAAGCGAAAAATCAAAGAAAAGAATTAAAAGGAAGAGAGAAATAAATAAAAAGGAAGAATAATATGCGTTTAGCTTTCTACTAAACGCTCTATTTCTTCCGCGACTTTACATAGTTCTTGATACCATTCTTGCACCAATTTTGCGAATCAAAGGGCCTTTCCCAAAAACTTATAAACTGGCGAATTCAACATATCACCTCTCTGTCACCGCATCTTTTACAAATGGCCCATTTGTGGTAGTTTATCCTACAAGTCCATGCCCAAACTCCTTTGCTCTAATGGGATAAAGGGCACAAGAAATGGGCTTAACAAAATGAGTTTTCCCCGCACGATAAGCGCGTTCAAGGCACAGAGGCAACAATCTTTCTCATAACATGTAAAGGCAGTCCTTTCCCCCAACGATACTTGTCACTAAATCGCCTTCAACATCAGTATAAGCCACGCCTTGTTTGTCAACAATAGAGCTGCGCGAAGCACTCATATCGCCCCCAAACAACATCAAAGCATCCTCTATTCGTCTCATCTCTCTTCAAGCGAAACAGGCGCCCTGCATCCCCTTCCACACAACAAACTCCCTTGCATTGTTCTAAATCGTCAACAGAATTTCTCAGTGATTATATCGGGAGAAACCAACACGTTTCCCACTTGAATAATATGTAAATCCTCTTTATTCATAATGTTGTTTTGCAGTAGATGTCAGCCTCTGGCATGTAGTAAAGAAGCCTAAAATGACATTCAAAGTATCAGTAAAGAACGATAAACCTCCACTCCACTCCCTCTAAGGATAGTCTGAGAAAGGTCTCTTACCAGTCTATTTCCTTTTTCCAGTCTTCTTTAAACCAGGCATTACACTGAGAAAAGCTGATGGTTTCCAAACCATCCTCCGCGGTTCGCTGGGAGCGGAGATGGGTGTGCACTGATTCTAAAATTGAGATGGCGACGAGCGTCTGATTAAGTGTTTCTTACTGCGCGCAAATCCACTACTCTAAAAATACAAGCCCCTCTCGGTTGTCACTTACAGGCTTTAATTGCAGCATCAGTAAACGTTGACCAACCGAGCCGTTGATGGCTCATTGGTCACTCATGGGCACGCACACTGATTAGTGTGCATTCAGCAACAAAACTCCTGTTTGCCCAACGAGGTGAGATCTCCATTCATGGGATTGGTTTGCCTAAATCTTGCTGAATTTCCTTGAAAATATTAACAAGTGAAGGAGGAATCATTACCCTTCGGGCACAGAGAAGCTCAAACCGTGGCTTGTCCCTGCCTGCAGATAAGTTCGTGGCCTATGATTACCACCTCACGTCGATGAGAAAAGGCAAAGGTTGAAGGCATTAAAACCAAATTCCAGGAGGAAAACATGTTGCATGTTGATGTTCTTCATGCACTCGTTTGGACAATTCCACAAAATAAGGCTAGTCAAATTCCGCTTTAAGATAAGGACTTCAACTTTCTTCAATCTTTACCATCATGCATTATTTATTGTCTGAAATCAAACACTCTCCAGTCATATCATCTGGTTGTTCAAGTCCCATGATGTGTGTAGAATTGACGGAGCAACATCTGCTAATCGGCCATTCTTTACCGTCTCGCAGAGTTATTGTTTTGTGACGTAGATAAAGGCACTGGATTAAGTGAATGGGCTGTGTTTGGCGTGCCATCTTCGATTGATTGCATTATCTGCATTGCCGGATCGGCGATCATTAATCACCTCATAATCGCTTGCTTTTGCAGGCCTCAACAACATCTCTCACGCATCCATCGATGGCCCAAACTGCCTTTGCATGGCGTTATAAAATACCCGTATGACCTACCATATCACCGTTAGAGAGTTAACAACGATAAAAGTCGTAGAGGTTCTCTTTGATTGCACCTACAAGCTTATCTTTAACTGCACACAGCTCATCTCGAGGCTTTAAGTCGTATGTTGCCACCTTAGGAGAAGCGACAAGTATGCGATCTTCGCCTTCAAACAGGTACTCACGACCACCATTAAAGAAAGAAGGTTACGTGGGCATACTTTTCAGTTTCCGCTATGTAGCTGCTTTTTACCAGGTCGAGAGATGATATTCTCCGAGGCGTATCCTTTACATTTTCCTTAGGGAAAAAGCGCTTTAACGTCCTTGAAATTTGGGTCATAAGGTGTCATACAATAATAGTGAAGACCCTTCACTGTAGCCATTCCTCCTGGCATATCCTGCTGAGTGAGCACCTCAGTGAGTTCTTTCGCGCGATCGTTACGATAGTTAATGAAGATAACAACATCGCCTTCTTCGATAACTCCGTTTACTTTGCTGTTGTTGATTGGCTTTGATCGGCTCGTCGGTTACGCCTTCATCATAACTTTCTTGCATAGCCTTCACCATGTCATCAGCCTGCTTTCCTTCGCCCTTTACAAGCAAATCATAGACTCTTTCCACGATTCCATCGCTATCGCGGTCCATAGCATAGAATCTTCCAACAATACTTGCAATGTGAGGCACCATTGTTTTGGCAGCAGTTTTGAACCTCTTCTATCAAGCCTTTACCCTCTTTGGGTCGGTATCTCGGCCGTCCATAAAGCAATGAACATATACACATCTCTGAGTCCGTATTCCTTGCCAATTTCAATCAATTTGAATAGATGTGCGAGCGAAGAGTGTACACCTCCCCGTCGAAGTTAGCCCCATCAAATGAAGTTTTTGCCCGACTTCTGCGCATAAGAATAAGCTTCTACGATGCCAGGATTCTTCAAAATGTCTCCTGTTTCGCATGCTTTTGTTGATCTTAACCAAGTCTGTGATAGACGATTCTTCCAGCGCCGATATTGAGGTGTCCCTACCTCAAAGTGCCCATCTGTCCAGCGGGAAGACCTACGTCTTCGCCTGAAGTTAGAAGCTGAGCATGCGGAGATATGCATTCAAATAATCCAAAATAAGGAGTTGGTGTAATATATCACATCACCTTTTACCATGTTTACCGATTCCCCATCCATCGAGAATCATCAATAAAAGCTTTCTTTGCCATAATCTATAATAACTTATTTTTGTTTCTGTCGCTGCAAAGTTACTGCAAAACAGGTGAGATTACAAAACAGAATCTATCGTTTTTCGTAATTCCACCCTCATTGATAGCTGGTTAAACTGAACACGTAACGCAGAATGACGCTATACATCCCATTATTGCAGTTTACTTACGTATAAACAACTTCAAAAAGGCGTGCCAAACTGCCTAAAAACAGATACTAAAAAGGTATTTTAGCAAGTAAAGTCTTATCACTTTACATCCTAAAATGCATCATTTCACACGACAATCTGCGTCATTTCATCCGATAAAATACGGCAGATTACGCAATGATTTGCACCAATCCATTTTTACCATTAGTTATTAATATCATCACCACTCCCAATTAACTCATTCGCCATTATAAATATCCTGACATGCAACGCCTTGGGCGTTGTGCCCATCATTCAAATGAGATGTATTTGCCATTGCAAATGTTCTCATGGTGCAACGCACGTGGGTGTTATGCCGGTATTGCAGTGAATATATTTTATATTATGAACGTTACAATGACGCAACGCCGCAGATATTATGTCGATATTCCAATAGAATGTATTTGACATTGCCAATACTTCTCATCGCGCAACTCGGTACGAGTTGTGTTTTTGATAGCCCGGGGTTGGCGAGGAACGAGCCTACCCCGGGTAAACGTTCGCTAAGGAGATTCAACGCCATAGGGTGTTGAGCTTTTTCTGTGAAGGCACGCTTACAATGAAACCTTTTTATGGCGGATTAATCCAAAAGCGCAACACCTACGGCGTTGTTTCCACAAACCATACGTTAACCCAGGGTAGCCTGCACTATCGTTTGGCAACCCTGGGCTATCAAAACGCAACACCTACGGCGTTGATACGTTCATTTTATAATATAATTGATGCCAACATGCAAATAAATAAACGCCAAAATGCACTAATATTTCAATGGATATATCACCATTATAAATGTTGTAACGACGCAATGCCGTAGGTTTTTATGTCGAGTATTCCAATGAATGTGTTTACAATATACATGCCCTCATGGTGCAACTCGGTACGAGTTGTTCTTTGATAGCCGGGGGTTGGCGAGGAACGAGCCTGACCCGCAGTAGCTGTTCGCAAGGAGATTCAACGCCGTAGGTGTTGAGCTTTTTCCACGAAGCATGCTTATAATGAATCTTTGCGGTTAATAAAAAGCGCAACACCTACGGCGTTGTTTCCCACAAACCATACGCTAACTCGGGTAGCCTGCACTGTCGTTTGGCAACCCGGGCTATCACACGCAACACCTACGGCGTTGATACGTTCATTTTATAATATAATTGATGCCAGCAGTGCAAAATAAATAAACGCCAAAAATGCACTAATATTTCAATGGATATATCCACCATTATAAATGTTGTAACGCACGCAATGCCGTAGGTTTTGTGTCAGACACTTCCAACGAATGTATTTTACAATATACATGCCCTCCATGGTGCAACTCGGTACGAGTTGTTCTGATAGCCGGGGTTGGCGAGGAACGAGCCTACTCCCGGGTAAACAGTTCGCAAGGAGATTCAACGCCGTAGGCGTTGAGCTTTTTCCACGAAGGCATGCTTATAATGAATCTTTTATGGCGGATTAATAAAAAGCGCAACACCTACGGCGTTGTTTCCCACAAACTCGATACACTTCCAGGGGTAGCCTGCACCATCGCTTTGGCAACCCTGGGCTATCAAAAGCGCAACACCTACGGCGTTGATACGTTCATTTTATAATACAATTTGATACCAACATATCGAATAAATAAATAGCAAAATGTGCCAATATTTCAATAAACACATCTACCATGATGAATGCACTCACCACGCAACTCGGTACGAGTTGTTCTTCTGATAGCCCGGGGTTGGCGAGGAACGAGCCTGCCACTGGCAGCTATCCCAAGGAGATTCAACGCCATAGGTGTTGAGCTTTCTGAGAATGCATGGTTATAGCGAGGAGATTCATGGCGGATTAATCAGAAAACAGCAACACCCATGGCGTTGTTCTAACATACTCTCACCCAGGGTAGCCTGCACTATCGTTTGGCAACCCTGGGCTATCAAACTAACAACACCACGGCGTTGAAAACGTTTATTTTATAATATAATTAATGGCAACATGCGAATAAATAAACGCCAAAAGGTGCCAATATTTTAATGAAAATATCCTCCATAATGAATGCGCTCACCATGCAACGCTATGGGTGTTATGACAATATCCAAAAGAATGTATCCGCTATTGCGAATGTCACAACGACGCAACGCTGAAGCGTTGTTCCTGTGATAGCCCAGGGTTGACAAGCGAAAGCGAAGTCTACCCTGGGTCAGTGCCGCAGTGGCAACAACGCTGCGAGGCGTTGTACCTTTATTCCTCAGTATTTTTATCGAAGCATTCCGCGCAGAAAATGCACAACACCTACGGCGTTGACCTCCACACTACATACATAACCCAGGGTAGGCTGACGCCAACCCTGGGCTATCAAACACGCTACGACGCCCTCAGCGTTTAACTTAATTGATATTACAAACAGCGTCATTTTACGCACTAATTTGCGTCAAATGGTCGTGTGATTTACCGTATTTTACACGATGAAATGACGCAAAACCATTTTACGCTTTATTATCAAAACGTCACCACCCCTATTAATCCTCAAATAACTCCCTCCATTTCAAAGAGTAACTACTCCCTCCCTCTTCGGGGAACCATAGGTCGCTGTTCGTGAAGCTTGCGAAACGAGGGAAAGCAAAGAGGGCTGGGGGGTGAGGGCTTTGTATGCCTTACGCTATTTTTACCTTTTATTATCAACCACGCGCCACTCTCACAGATTGTTTTGTATCCTCGCAACTCGGTACGAGTTGTTCCTGATAGCCGGGGTTGGCGAGGAACGAGCCTACCTCGAATAAACATTCTGCAGAGATTCAACGCCATAGGTGTTGAGCTTTTTCTATGAATGCATGCTTATACGAGAAACCTTTTTCATGGCGGATTAATCCAAAAAAGCGCAACACCTACGGCGTTGTTCCCCACACAACCATACAGTAACCCAGGGTAGCCTGCACTATCGTTTGGCAACCCTGGGCTATCAAAAGCACAACACCTACGGCGTTGAAACGTTTATTCCATAAACATGATTGATGTTACACTCAAATTAATAAATGGTAGGTTACGCCGAAAAGCGCAACACCTGGCGTTGATACCTCTATTTTTATAATACGATAGATGCCGATACATTCGTGAATAAATTATGGATTACGCCGAAAAGGAACAGTCACAGCGTTGTTCGCATCATAGTCGCTAACCCAGGGTAGCCTGCACTATCGTTTGGCAACCCTGGGCTATCAAAAGTACAACGCTTACAGCGTTGCGAAATGCGTGTTGATTTGTGTTTATGGCCTAATACTGGAATATCAATGCACAATATCACAATTGATTTATTAATACAATCCAATAAAATTGTTTGTTAATCACCGACGCCGTAGGTGTTGTGCCAAGATTCAAAATGGAATTAGCCAGCATTATGATTAATTCAACTTTTATTTAGCCTTCATTATTACCTCCGCGGCATACTCTCCCATAGCCCGATAGCCTTCCAGGATTGGATGCAACCAGTCACTTTGCCATTGTTTTTGCAGTTGTTCCAGGCTCGTAGGGTCACGAAGTAGTTCGTCAAAATCAAGGATTCCATCAACCTTTTCACGTTGACTTCTTATCCATTGGTTAAGCTTTTTGGCGCATTGCTTCATGCGAAACAGAGTAGTATCCGGCACCTTTGAATGGCGAAATTGTACCAAGAAAGAGCGTGAAGATTACGCTCTTTAGCTTTCCGAATCATCTCTTCATACGACTAGAATCAGGTCATTTGTCACCGTCTCTACTTGTTATTGGGCGTTGCTCCAATGTCGTTTCACACCTTCAAAGATAACGACTGTACGCACACCACGCTGCAAAAGGATGTCGTGATCGAAAACGTTTTCGCGCCATAAAAGCCAAAACGCTCCGTCAGGTTACACGGTTATTACCAATTCAAGGTTTAGAATTCCAACATCAGTAACCCTTATGTTTCTTCTGCAAAAGAGCTCGAAAAGGAATGTCTGGCCAGCGGTTTTGTGCATTGTTGGTAGAGTTCTTTCCATCAGTGATTGAATTTCCGATGATGGCTATACTCTTAGCCGTGAGGTCGAAAAACATCAATTGCTGAGATATTAAACCAATGGTCTTCGCGAAATGCTTTGTCAAAACTTCGTCTTCGGTGTAGACACACCTCGCAAGATATAGAAGTCGTTCGAGACCCCATGTGCACTGTAGGAATGCGGGAGCCTTATCATAATTAATGGTGATAGCAGCTTTCAAGTGGTTGAAGATCGAAGTTAGCGCATCACTAAAACGCGATTTGACCAGCAGGAATGACGGTGTTGTAATTGCCATTAAACTTGAGATACTTAGCCGAAGAAGGCTCTATGGCGCAACTATCGGTAGCATGTGCAATGTAAAACAGACCGAATTACGAGTGGTTCTCAGGAGAGTTCGTTGCTGAGTTCAAGTCGAAGCTGCTTGCCACCAATAGAGACTTTCACAATCTGTCGCACCGAACGTCCTGACATATTGTTGTTATAGGGCATGAAAGCTCCGCACAACAGGCTGCTGCGCTGTGGCCCAAGTACCACCCAATGATTGCCCGTCACGGCACCTTCTATTTGAGCATGTGCCGTAACAGCTATGAAAAACAAAATTAATCCTACGAATCTTTTCATCTTTTTACCTTGTTGTTATCAGCCTACAAAAAGTAACATAATTTTAATTCGCATGTGTTTATCATAGATTTATAGTTAGATTTAAGGCATGCTAACAGAAAAGGGACTGGCAAATGCCAGTCCCCACGTGAAGAGAAATTACAAAAGTCCTCGCACGGACATTGTTTTCTAATATTGAGGGTGTCTTTTCACGACATCATACAACAGGTTTTATTGTCCACCAGCCCACCAAACATTGTTTGTGCTAGAACATACATTCCGGCATCATTACCCGTGCCAAGGCCTTAGCTACATTCGGATTAGACTTCACATCGCTATCACCATAAGGCAAACAAAGTGGCCAACGATTGGCACCTCAGCCGTATTGTTAGGGTTAGTCATTGCAACCGGGTAGCTGCCATCAATGAAACAGACAACGCCGAATGTCTGCATAAGTTTCCAATTGTTCGTCACGTGTCTGGGCAATATACTTCTGAATGAGAATCTCTTTCAATGGATTTGCAGTATAACGAGCCTGAATTGCTGTCAGATAGTCGACTAATTTGAGTCGCTGAAATGGTTTGCTCGATGACGTCTTCCCACAGCAGCAGAGGGAAGTCTTTTACAGAGCGCTTCGACCCCTGCTTTGAAGTTATCTTCAGCGTTTTTCTCTAAGCGTGCCTTTGCTTCGCCATGACAAAGTAGAGTTCAGAAAGGCTCATCAAGTGCAAAGATGCAGCACCATTATCCAAATAAACGAGCCAATTGACGTATTCCGACTCTGAGGCTGAGCGTCATCTCCTGGATTTGCTACAACATTCTTTCCCCATTTGTTATAGTTATAGATAGGGTTCACGAGGGTCATGTACGTTCAGTCAACTTCTCTACGGTTGAAGAACAACCGTATACTCACGACTTTGTGCATAAGCATACCAAGAGTTGTCGGCTGTTTGACCATTGAAGACAGACGTTTCACAGCCAGTAAAAGCCGCCATCTAAGGCAACAGCTTCGGAAACCACCTTTTGGAGTTGAGCATTGGTTTTGTTCACCCCATAGGGTGCGCAGCGAGATAGCGTGCTTTTAGTGCGTGAGCAAGTGCTGACCATAGCCGCCTTGCCACCATAGATAATATCATTTGAGCTAAAGTCATCCGTTCCGCGTGCAAAATTGATTTGAGCGCTGTCGAGAAGTTCAAAGACACGATCGTAAACCACCTTTCTGTTTATCAATCTGTGGGTTAGCCTTTACGAAGCATTCCCTTAAAGGGAACATCTCCATGAAGGTCTGTCAAAGATGGCCCAATTTACGGCTTCAACATTTGCGTTACACCCAAAAAGATTATATTGTTTGGCATTAACCCCACCCTCTTGACACTTTGTTTCGCATCAATTGTAGATTGTGAAGATTGAGGTAAGTGCTATTCCACTGGTTTATCAAACACCGAACTTCCCGCCACTTCTGAAGTGTTTCGTGTTCTCACCATGCGTAATTGATTGTTGCCGGTACCAAAGAGTTGTTCAGTATAGGAACTCACATAGCAGGCATAATTGCCACAAAGTGTGCTATGAGATAGTAGAGACTTCAGCTTCCGTTAGTTGGAGTTTGGCATTGATATTGATACCAGGATGCGTACTCGTCTTTATTGATACGATCCATCATGTCTTCCGAACAAGAAGCCAACATCATAGTAGCAGAGCCGCACTAAATATATTTCATTTTCATAATCAATTCTCTTTACGTTAATATCATGTTAATTGGCCCTTAGAATGCAATCTTAAAGCCGCCACCGAAACTTGAACTGTTCGGTATTGAGTAACGTTCGAAGTAGCCACTCATATTGCCATTACCCTTGTGAACTCTCTGGATCGAGGCCGGAAGTTTAGCCCAAAGTAAGATGTTGCGAGGCGAAACCATAGACTGAAAGATTAATACCTGCAAACTTAGGGAACTGATAACTCAACGTCATCATGCGCAGTTTAGAAACTTGTGTCAAAGATTCCAGCCTCAGTCACATCATTGTAGGCCATATAATACTGCTGTTTGCTCACTTGAACCGTATTCTTCTGACCAGTAGCTCTCATTGATTCCCTCGGCAACCATAGTTCCTTCGTGATATGGAAGCGATGCTTTGGAAGCACCAAAGTAATTCATTGTGAGCAGAGTTCCATTGTACATGCATCCTCCTTTCTGCCAATCCATCGTTGCAGAGAGTGAGAGTTGCTTATAATGTGCACGTAGATTGGAAGCCCATATTAAAGTCAGGAGTACACTCACCAAGATTCACACTGGCCGCTGTTTCCCTGTGGAAGACCATTGGCATTCAATAGTAATTGTCCATCTTCTGTACGCTTAAAAAGCTTTACCATAGATGTTAGGGATAGGTGTAACCTGCCTGTGCACGCACCTGAGGTTCAACGAAACCACCGAGCATAATGCTTTTCCAACACCATCAGCAAGTTTCTTTACCTTGTTGGTAATCTTTGTGAAGTTTACTCCCTAGTCAAGTCCATATGTGGTCATGATGTCTAGTTACATAGCATTCACAGAAAGCTCGTGAGAGCGTTGTCATCCGTCACGCATTCGTGCGAAGTGCCCTGATAACCTGTCGTTCCTGCTGTTGGAACATCGAATATTTGGTTTCTAACATCCTGATAACTCAAGGTATATTCAGCCTAACTCGATTCTTAAAGAGTCCTAAGTCGATACCCGTTTCCCAGTTAGATGTATTCTGTGGCTAGGTTTTTCATCAGAACTTCACATAGTAAGGAGCGTAACCTTTCGCACCGCCGAGAGGGTAACTGATAGGGTGTAGACATACATTCCACCTGTATATGAAGGAACATACATATAGTTATTATAGAACTGACCAGCTTGACCAACTTGCGCATAAGACAAACGGAGCTTTCCATAAGAGCACATGATTCTCTTTTAAAACGCTGGAAGTTCTGTAAAGATCCAACCTAATGACACAGAAGGATAGAAGAATGAACGATTACCGCGTGGCATTGTAGATACTAACGTCATTACGACCAGTTACAGTTAAGAACAGCATATCCATCCAAGAGAGACATTTGGCCAAAAAAACTCCGACGGTACGCTCCTGTATATGGTAGTCAGAATGGGCGTCCATAGACGATGTATTGCCTATCGTTGGCTGACCATAAAGGCTAATCCCGTGCCATCATAATCCCATTTGCGACGATATTGATGGTTAAATTCATTACGAAGTACAAAGCAAAGTCCCACTCTTCGTTAGCTCCCACTTGGCAGTGAAAGTTTGCTGTGAGCAAGTTATTAAAGATATTATTTTGCGTACCAATGTTTTCCACCTCGCCTTTTGTGTTCTTTTGCAGAGCCAACTCCAGCGATTTCAGAATTATTAGAGGTATACATGTCGATACCAGCTTGCTCGCGGAAGACAATCTTATAATTCTTTTCCCAGTTCAATTTTGGGCTATATTCGGCATAAGCATTACCAAACATGCGGTTCGTATGCTGTGAATATTCGTCGTTATCAGCCCACCAATAGGGGTTATTAAAGTTTGTTGCACGGAAAAGTATTTGCGAAGTAGGATCTCCGGGCTTATGATAGGAGCGTACCTTTAAGGTCATATTCTGCTGGAGCGGAATACACTACATTGACTATTCCGCTATTCGCGCCTGGGGCAGACTTAATCTTTACCGAGCTGTAATTAGCCGAAAAGCCAGTCTTCCACTGATCATTTTACCTTCCAATCTACAGCACCACGTGCACCGTTCTAGTCATTCGGTTGATGGGATGACACCTTTCTGATAGGTATCACTAACACTAAACGAGTAACTTACATCGTTTTTGCGTTGGTGAAATATTGAATGTTGAATTCTGAGTAAAGCCTGTTTTGAAGAAACTCCTACGTTATCATGTGTCTGAGGCGTAGCCATCCACTGAGACCAGCAGCTGCATACTTTGGATTATAGTACATTCCAGCATGTGAAGTAGAGGGTCACCATTGGTGTGCTTATTATTCGTATTGTCTCCATAAGTAGCATCATTGGCGAGTCAGCAATCTTTTGGTCCCCACGACATTGAAGTGTTAGGGTTATACTTTGAAAGTGTTGTTTCCCTGCGCATATACGTCTTGATGTTCAAACTTTCGACTCAAAGTCTGAGCACTCAAGTCTGTAGAGAAAGTGATAACTGGCTTCGTTGAGCCCTTGCTTCCCACGCTTTGTGGTAATCAATATCACACCATTCGAGGCACGGATACCATAGAGCCGAGGCTGCTTGGCCTTTCAACACGTTGATAGACTCTATATCATCAGGGGTTAAGGTCAATCGTTCTACTGGCATTATCGGCACCCGTAACAGAGCTCTTCGTGTCGAAATCGGGCGTAGAAGAAATGGGCATACCGTCTACAACATAAAAGCGGTGTGTTGTTACCATCAAAAGAACGCGCGCCACGGATAACGATTTGAGCCGATGCACCGGTGCTCCTGATGAGGTTCTAATGTCTACACCCGTCAGCTTTTCCTTGCATAGCACTAGCCAAAGAAGATGTTCCTGAAGTGTTTAAGTCCTTGGCATCCAACACCTGTGAAGCGTAACCGAGGCCTTTTTCTCACGTGTTATACCCATAGCGGTTACTACTACCTCGTCAAGTACCTTGTTGTCAGGGTCTAATTTGATTTTCATTGCACCCGAAACAGAAGCATTCACCGTCTTTGAAGCATGCCTAAATAGGTCACTCAAGCTTTTGTGCCTTCTGGGACATTAAGAGCGAACTTACCATCTACATCAGTAATCGTTCCGTTTTGGTTCCCGAAAACCTTTACAGAAGCACCAACGATGGGCTCACCATCCTCACTTAGAAACCACGGTTCCAGTCACTTGCGTCTGTACTACGGCCATTCCTATGCTCAGAAACAGCCCTGCAAGAAACATAAAAAGTCTCTTTTCCATAAATTTCTCTTTAAGTTAAAAACATAAAAGTCATCTCTGCACATAACAAAACTCATGACTCCCTCTTAAACAATATTAAAATCATTAACAGATGCAAAGTTAATGATTATGTAATATAACTACCAAACATTTTTGCAGTTTATTTTTCATTTTAATCGCTATATTAGGTGTTTTTATCTTATTATTTGTTACTTATATACGTATTATATGTATTATTCTAAAAAGACGATATTGTATAATAAATGAGATAAAACAGGCTAAGAAAATAAACGCAAAACCAATAAATAATTATGTTAAGAAGTAAAAGTAGTGTGCAATGAAATTAGCGTCTTTTTCATTCTTATTTTTATTTAACAAGCTGTGGATTATATGTAAACGGCATAAAAATGAATATGGGTTGATATAAAAATTGCGAGAGAAAAAGCCCATACATCAACAAAGATATTCATATTTTTCAAATGAAGACAGCCGATATTGAGAGTGTTGCCAATAGGCAAAAGCCACAGGTGTTGTGTCGGTATTCCAATGATATATCCAACATGATGAATGTGGTAACGACGCAACGCCGTATATTTTTATGCCAGTATTATAATGGATATATTCACAATTTTTGTATGTTGTAACGATGCACACGCCGTAGGCGTTGGCCTAATATTCAATGAACACATCTATCACCACGAATGTTCTCATTTCGCAACTCGGTACGAGTTGTGCTTTTGATAGCCCGGGGTTGGCGAGGAACGAGCCTGCGGGTAAATGTTCGCAGGGAGTTCAACGCCATAGGTGTTGAGCTTTTTCTGTGAAAGCATGGGTATAGCGAGGGGCAATCATGGCGGATTGCGCTTAGAAAGCGCAATACCGATGAGCGTTGAAACGTTTATTTCATGATGTTATTAATGTTTATATGCGCATGAATAAATTGTAGATTATGCCGAAAGTACTACTTACAGCGTTGTTCCCCACACGCCCTCAGCCCGGGGTAGCCTGCACTATCGTTTGGCAACCCTGGGCACATCAAACACAACACCGATGGTGTTGAAACGTTTATTTTTATAATATAATTAATGCCTATATACGAATAAATAAATAGCAAAATGCGCTAATATTCAATGAACGTATCTGCAATTATCAATGTTGTAACGACGCAACGCTGTAAGCGTTGTACGTTTGATAGCCCAGGGTTGGCGAGCGATAGCGAAGTCTACCCTGGGGCATTTGTCGTGAGTGGCGACAACGCTGTAGGCGTTGTACCCTTTTATTCCTCAATGTTTTATCGCGGCATTCCACACGAAAACGTACAACACCTACGGTGTTGACCTCCTCACTACATGCATAACTTGGGTAGGCTGACGCCAACCCTGGGCTATCATACAGTACAACGCCTGCAGCGTTGAACTAATATGGAAATTATAAACAGCGTCATCTTACACGCTAATCTGCGTCAAATGGTCGTGCGTTTTTGCCATGTTTTTTACACGATGAAATGACGCAAAACCATTTTACGCTTTATTATCAAGCATCACCACCCCCTATTAATCCTCAAATAACTCCCTCCATTTCAAAAGATGCTACTCCTCCTCCTCTTCGAGGGAACCATAGGGTCGCTGTTCGTGAAGCTTGCGAAACAGGAAAGCAAAACGCTGGGGTGGGGCTTTATTTCCACTACACCTTTTCACCTTTAATTATCAACTACGCCACCCTCACAATTGTTTTATCTCGCAACCGGTACGAGTTGTTCTTTTCAATAGCCGGGGTTGGCGAGGACGAGCCCAGGTAAACTGTCCTGCAAGGGATTCAACGCCATAGGTGTTGAGCTTTTCCAAGAAAGCATGGGTATAGCGAGGGGCATTCATGGCGGATTACGCGAAAGCGCAACACCAATGGCGTTGAAACGTTCTTTTTGTATCATGATTTACATTTCTCACACTCAAAACATATGGCGGATTGCGCTTGAAAGCGCAACACCGATGGTGTTGAAACATTTATCCCATTACGCGATTAATATCATTTCGCCCTACAATTTGCGTCATTTTATCAGTATTTTGCATCATTTCATCGCATGATTTGCGGCAAATTACAACGGCTATTCATGCCAACAACGAAATGATGGACTTTACCATAAAACGGAAATGGATTGTAACCCTTCCCTCAACAAACCGAATAAACAATACGCGCATAATACACCTAATTCTGAACTTAATTGCACCCTTCCTCAACAATTCCAGATAAACAATAGGGGCAAAGGGAAGAGCAATATAAACGGCTGGGCATACGAAAGGCATGAAACAAAACACGAAATGGCATGAAACAAAACACGAGATGGAATGTTACCGAAAACACGAGAATGGCATGAAACAAAACACGAAATGGAGATGCCACAAAACTGAAAATGGCGGAAACAAAACACGAAATGACACAACAGCGCATCAGCTTTACTGACGCTGTTTCTTTTTATCTTTATGCGATGTGATTGAGTTGAATTTCAACACATCGGCTATTTAAATGCACCAGTACCTGGCACTGCATGATAGACTTTCAATGAAGCTACGTGCGTAGTAGCATCCATTGTGCCGGAACTCCACTACCTGAGATGCCATCTGGAAGTAGAGCAACGTCTCCATTGGCATTACCGCAGATGTAAACATCACCATATCTCGGATGAATCATTTGCCCGTTGGCCAGGGATAATGACTGAACCATTGGTCACTCGAACTCCATCATAATCAAAACCATTCTTGTTTGCAGGCAGAAATAGGTTCCATCAGCGAGTTTATAGGCATCTGTTGTCAATACTAAAGCCGCCAAGTACAGACTTATAGGTGATATTTTTGTGTACCAACTACATTCAAAACGACTTACTTCATAGACAAGGGATGTCACGCGATATTCATAAGCTTGGTCTGCAGCTACAGAGATTGCGTAGCCGATTCAGTGCTACCACCTGCAACGTTATGAGGTTACGAGTTACCTTCTTCGTTCCCTCGTTTGCAGCGAACGAAAACCGTGGCAGGAACAGAAGAACTTACTATTAGAGACTCCAATTTTACTTCTCCGGCTGTGTTGAATCAATGCGTTGTACAACGATGTCAAAAGCTATTTTCTGATGGGTTTACAACCGTTAAGGAAGTTTTTCCATCAGCCTTTATCGCAGCATTCTTTGTTGACAGCTTGCGCCTTCATATTCATAAGAGTCACTACAAAGCGCTGAGTGTGGCTGCAGCAAAGGCAACCAACAAACTCATTTTGAAATATTTTATTCTTCATTTTCTGTTTTTTATCTTACAGGTTCATAAAGTCCAGATGGGTCTGGATTATTGGTTATTAACAGCACATCATTATTGTTTCCTTCGTTTCTAATAATACAGAAGTTCATCCAAGCAGGGCGACCATTGGTGTTGTAACGCGCTGTTTCCTTGAAGTTAGTGCCTGTATAAGCACGACCTTAACGAGTAGTTCAGACAGCTGATGTCATAGAAAGTCTGGCCTTCACCCCATAGTTCTACACGCTTTTGGAATACAATTTCTTCAACCACAGCATCCTTTGGCAGAAGCTGTTGTGCTATAGTTACATCACGATAAGCTCTCGCATGAAGTTCACCAAGAGCGTCTTTCGCTTGAGTTGAGATTCTGATGTGCGGCAGCCTCAGCATCAATGAAATACATTTCTTCTACACGCATAATAGGGAATGAGGTGGCTGCACCAACAGTGTTACTCTTTACATCTCCAGTGCCCGGACGGAACTTAAGAGAAGCATATTTGGGTAATTCCTGATCGCCACCCGGCATACTGGTCATCGCAATAAGTGTTTGAGCAGCCAAAGCAGACCCATCAGGAGCCCTAAACTCTAACTTACGCCAGTCTGTATCAGACAAACGATCGTACATGTCGCGGCTAATCATAATCACAGGACCACCCGTAAAAGTGTGTAACCCCATTCGGTTTCATTAGACAAGTACGATGTCCAGTTGACGAGTTTAGACTTTACAGTTGCATCATCAGCGGTCTGTGAAGACGCCCCATCAGGAGTGCTCTGGTTAAAGCCAGTCTTTGTATCCAGAGTGCTCCTTTGTCATTGGTGTTGCGTGGCTTTCGTCAATGGCTTTACGTGCATAAATCTGTGCACTATCATACTTTTCAACCCACATATAAAGGCGAGCTTTCAAACCATATACGCAAGCTAAGTTAGGCATAGCCTTGTTACTACTCTTATAATTAGGGATAAGCGTCTCAGCTTTATTTAAGTCTGACTTAATGAACTCAAACATCTTTTCACGCGTAACCCTTGGATTCTTACGAGACTCTTCAATCGTTGTCTTTTCTGTTACAGCCGAACAGTGAGGTTAGTAACGTCTACTCCCTCGGCATTCTTCCCTGAAGGAACTTCTCATTGGGTAGGAACTCGAACATACGAGCCATATCCAAGTAGCAAAGTGCACGGAAAGCATAACCCAATCCGAGTTGACCTTTCTGAGCATCATTGGCAGATGTCTCATTAATGTTCTTGATAATATTGTTTGCAGAAAGGATAAAACCAGTGTAATAGTTCCATACATACTGCATGTATAGCATACTTCGGACCCATATTTCTCACACACTGAGCAAAGGCGTCGAAAGAGTCATAGTTGCTCGTCACGGTAGCCATATCACCCGTCATAACGTCGCGAATATGCATGATACCTCCATAGCCAAAGGGTAATGATCATGTCTTGAAAAAGATGGCATTAAACTGCTGGCAAAGCATTTACCAAAGGCTTCACTTGCTTGAGCATTTCTTGTATCTGCCCAGCAGTGGCAGTTCCGTTCATTGGTTCAGTCTCTTCATACATCCAGTGAGCAGGAAGGGTAGAAACCAATAGTGTCTTTACTATATTTTTATATAAATTTCTCATAATACAAACATTAGAATGTTACTGTTAAACCACCAGAGACCGTACGAGGTGGTGAATAATACTCCCGTCGAAACAGCTCCTGTGACACTCTGTCGAGGGTCTAAGCCACGACGTTTGCAAATAATGCGAGGTTTGTCGTCACGACATAGAAGCGTACATTGGCTACACCAATCTTGCTAACAGCTTGTCTTGGCAATGTATAACCAAAGCACGTTCTGCAGACTCAAATAAGAAGCACTGGTAAGCCAGCGATCACTCGAAGAAGCGGTATATTGATCATTATACTGAGAGACGTGGAATGGAAGAGTTCTTATTGGTTTGCACTCCATGCGCCAAGAATGTCTTTTGTGGAGGTTTCCACCACGACTTAGCGTCATCATACTTTGATAATTGCCATCAAACGCCGGGCTCTCTAACTGATAAGCGAAATCAACCGAGGTCAAAAGCCCTTCCAGTGAGCGATGTTCCAAAGCCACCATAGGCATCAGGTGCAGATTCCACAAAAGATGTTCGGTTGCTTCCGAAGGATTCTTTACCGTTGTACGACCTGAAACAACAGGCTGTCCATTGTCATCCAGCTTTGGTGTGCCCGCAGCAGTCATCTCTATAAGTGTCTTTATAATAAAGATCGCTCACCGGTGTTAGCATCTACTCCTGCATGCTTGAGCAACAGATAGGTGTACACTAGAGAGTTCTCTGCATAGAACTTATCACTGCTAGCTAACCCTATAGCCCTCACGGCAGCTTTGTTTTATCTGCAAGGCGAGGTCAATGCGGTTGCTACTAAGAAAGAGATTGAATTTAGCAGACCAAACAGAAGTCCTTTATTGCGAATGATGTCGCCATTAAGTTCGACTTCGATACCCGCATTGCGCATATCTCCGATATTAGGTAGAAACCAGTCCAGCCATAAGATGGAGGAAGAGATACCCAAGCGAGCATATCTTTCGTTGTTCTGTAGAAGAAAACAAAGCTTCCTGACAAGCGCTGACGGAACAAGAGAAATCAAATCAGTATTAAACATACCCTGTTTTTCCCCAGAAACATTCTGGTTTCCAAGTGTTCCAGGCAACGCCAGCAACATGGAGCCCGTAGGAGTAATCGTATAAAGTATCAGCATAGCGATAGCTACCAATGCCATCATTGCCTTGAGGGCCATAAGAAACTCTGAACTTTAACTCATCAACAAAACTTCGCGATTGAACCATTTTTCCTTAGAGATAATCCAGAGCACCACCAAAGAGACGAGTTACCCCAACGGTATTTGGGATCAAAAAGTAGAGGAAGCATCGCGACGATAAAAATTCCCGAAGTACTTATCAGCGTAACTATAGTTTACTCTGCCGAAAAAGCCTTCAGTGTTATAGTCAGAGACGTGACGAGTTTACATTTTGCATTGTCACAGCGCCAGATAGTTCTGTGAGCTGTTTGAGAACATATTATTCTTTTGATCCCACAAGAGCATAGCCGCGAGTACGGTAATATTCATGACCAAGCATAGCGTCTATTTCGTGCAATCCGAATGTAGCGGTGCCAGTTAAGTAACTGCTGATGGTTGTAAGACCAACGGCGATTGTGTTGTAAATTGGATATACCTTTTCGAGCTGGCGAACTGCCCATACCTGATGGGTTTCGAACGAAAATGTCTCGGTCTTCGTCTAAATATACACTGTTGGTTGACGTGAACTGAAGTCTTTCAAGAATCTAATCTCGACCGTACCAACGCCATTAAAGGTGTTACCATTAACGTTATTAGTGTTTGCATAGATATCGAGAAAGTGGGTTGGCTCGAGCCAAAATAGGACGTGTGCAAAGCCTGCAAAGCCTCATCACCATAGTCTAAACGCTGCAAGCCATTACGGCTATCAATCAATATTTTGCCGTCTCCATCGCGCATATATATAAAGGATAGATTGGAGCAAGTTGAAGCAAAGTAAAGGGTTTTCCAGAGTAATTTTTCCTTACCATCATCACTAACTTGGTTGTTATCATAATGCGCATAGTTCATGTTTGCAGCCATCTTCATCAAGGTTTAAGCTGATAGTCGTAGCCTTCAAACGACTTAAAACGCTTCATACTTGAACCCGCCAGTGATACCTTTCATATTTAGATAGTTGGCAGAAGCATAGAAAGTGAGACTTGTCTGTGCTACCCGTTGCAGAGACAGTATACTCTTGGCGGAGTGCATCACGATAGAGTTGCATTAATCCAATTGTCTGGACGGAGCAGATATTCTCTCCCATATAGGTAACTCACATTACCCAAAGTGGCACGTGGATTCAATTTAGCATTGCTGCAATAAGCATATCTCCTGTCGGAATGGTATAGACATTGTAGCCCAAACCATAGTCAGAAGCGTCTCGTAAGATGTCCGTTTGCAAACTGGAATGCCTGCAAATCCGTCATATTCTGCTTGTCGCGAGCATAATTATAAAGTCACTTTGTACCATGTTCTCATAGTAACCTGCTGGGCTATTTATATAGTCATGAGTGCAGAGCCTTGCGAGTTTACGCACTTAGCATCAACTGTCACAGTTGCATGATTGGTTCTACCAACCTTTGTGGTAATCAAGATGACACCATTTGCCTCTCTGATCCGTAAAGTGCAGCTGAAGCAGCGTCCTTAAGCACTGTAATGTCAGCAATATCCTGGGGATTTATCGTATTCAAATCACCATCGAAAGGGATCCATCAACGACATATAGTGGGGACTGATCCACTACTTATAGAGCTAATACTACGGATTCGAATAGATGAAGTCTGTCCGGCTGGCCTGAACTCTGTTGCATCTGAAGCACCAGATACCTTACCTTTCAATGCCTCTAGGGCTTTCGCAACCTGCTTTGCTAATATCATCAGACTTAACTGTTGCTGCAGAACCTGTAAAAGCAGACTTTCTCGCAGGTTCCATAAGCCAATAACCATCACCTCATCCAAGGTCTTATTGTGCGCCTTCTGGTGACTTTCATATTGGTCCGGCTTTTACTGTCTTGCTTTGCATGCCGATATACGAAAATCTCTAAACGCAGAACCGGCTGGTGGAAAGCGAGAACTTTACCATCGGTATCGAGTCACTGTACCCGTATTTGTGCCCAAAACCTTAATTGAAGCACCAATAATAGGCTCACCATCTTCACCAGAGACAACTGTACCTGAAACCTGTGTTTGTGCCAAAGCCATTCCAACACTGAGGAAAAGGCCTACCAAAAACATCATTAGTCTTTTTCCATAAAATCTCTCTCTTTAAGTTATAATTAATTATTTGTTTGTTTTTCTTATCCTTATACCTTATTATATATAGTACGTATATAATCTAAAAACTACCCCACACAGATAGCGTCAGCGCCACAAAGGGTGCGTATTCGAACCTTGTAACTATTTTTCTTAACCAAAAGAATTATTAGACACAACCCTTTTTCTCGTAGTCTCTTCTATTAACTAACTTTTATAAAAGTATATTTATGGTTACAAAATTAAGAAATGTTTAGATTACTTCCAAACGTTTTCTGCAAAAAAGTTACTTTTTAAGTGCTACTTTTTTAACATAATTAGTTCCGTTTTCTTATGTTTTCGTTACAAATTAAAAGTGATAAAGTTCCAAATCGTTAAATCTACAAGAGGCAAACAGATGAGAAAGTGGATAGACGCACAGGTAGACACGAAACAGAATCATAAAAACACGCCTGTAAAAACCTAAAAATAAGAGCCAATAGACACCAAAACAAGAACGGAAGAAAAGGGAAAAAGAATCGTTAAAAAGATAGGGGTTAATGATAAAAGAGAAAGAGAAAGTAAAACGTTTTAACCAATTTTACCACACAATCTGGAAACAACTAATCATGTAATTCCTTATATTTGCACCCGATATTTAATTATTAACAAACACAAGAGTTATGAAGAATTTAAGAAATGTAATGTTGCTTTTTGCTGCAAGTGCAGCGATGATAGCATGCCAAAACAATGGTAAGACTGCTGCAAATGCAGCTGGTAATGACTCAGCTGCAACCGATGCAGTTGCTGTTGATACTTTTGTTTACGAGGGAGAAATCCCTGGAAATGCTGACGCAAGTTCAGTATACATTGAAACTCGCCAATGATTCTACTGATGGTTTCGCACTACACATCCAATCTTCAAAAGCCCAAGCAAAGCCTGAAGACTATACAGGTAAGAAGGTTGTTGAAACAAAGAAGGTTGATGGTAAAAGACGTAACAGTTTATAAGTTCGCTTTGAGCAAGGACACAACTTACTTCAAAAGTTGTTAACGACTCTACGCTTCGCATGGTTAACGACCAAGCAGAAGAGGCAGCTTCTAAGCTCAGCTACGACTTGAAGTTGAAGAAATAAGCACGCTGAATAAAGCAAATTAAAAAGAAGCGGAGGTGCTCTGACAGCATCTCCGCTTTTATTTTTATTCTACCTTAAAAGGCTATTTTATGATTTTTCTTCAAGGCTATTTATGCCTTCCTTCAAGGCTATTTATGATATCCTTCAAGCCACTTTAGACAATGATATGACTGCCATCGGCGAACAATTCAAACTTTTTCTACTTACGATTTCGGCTCACTACACTTTTTGAAACCACACGGGCGCAAGCAGTTCTTTTATATTCTTTGAGTCATCCAATAGCTTTTCAGCCGCCTTTACCTGCTTATCATGTTTCAAAGTATATTCAATTGTGCGCGCTGATAATAGTAAATACCGATTATATCGCTTGCCAATGCCTGCATAATTCGCTCACGATTATAATCTAAATCCTTAGCAACATTATGCTTTTAACTTGCTTTCTATTGCATCAAATTCAGGCTTTGCATCATCATAATAACCTTCAAACTTAGCCCGTTTTTCACAAGCTCTTTCAAGATCTTTTCACTCACACCATCATATGAAAAGCCACTCTTCAGCACGTGTTGCTTAAAAGCTTCGTAGTCAGCATTAGTGAGTTCAAACTTCGATGGATTGTCAATCGTGGGATGTTTTGCCACATAGTCAATCACGAAATCAAAGCACTGTTTCCGTCAGAATCAATCACCGACATCAGGTAAGACTGAATATGTTGACGCCGTATCGGGCTTGATTTCAACATCTGGTTTGATGCCACCGCCATCACGAACTTCACGTCCATGCAACGTATGGAATACCTTACTGAGCGAATCGGGCACGTGTTCTGTCGAACCAACTCGGTCGTGTCGGTAGTTAATTGCTTGTACAACGACCACTTGGAATGTAATATTTATGTGTCGTTAGCTTCATCTTTCCATTATATGGCAAGTCAATCGTGGTCTGAACAAGGCCTTTCCCATAGGTACGTGTACCCAGTACAACCGCCCGATCAAGGTCTTGCAGCGCGCCGGCAGTAATCTCCGCGAGGCTTGCGGTATTGCCATTGACAGAGCACAACGATAGGCATCACGGTGTCGATAGGTTCTGATGTCGTCTTAAAAATCATGGTCAAGTCGTTTCACTTACCCTCTATTGGAAACAACAGTCACATCTTTTGGTACAAAAAGATTCACGATATTAACGGCTTCACTCTCTAATCCTCCACCATTATTCCTTAGGTCTATGATGAGCTTTTTGCATGCCGTCTTTCTTCATTTTCGACAAAAGCGCGGCGGAAATCTTTGGCACATCCCTCAGTGAATTGATTCAAATTGATATACCCAACGCCATGATTTAACAACCCGAAATAAGGCACTGCAGGCATCTTAATTGCACCGCGTGTGATCTTCATCTTCATGATTTTTACCCGATGAAGGCGTCGAATCTTAATGACAAATGTCGTGCCGGCATCTCCTCGAAGATGGTCACTTACAAACTGAGTTGACTTGCCTTCCATCGACAAATCATCGATTGCAAAGTATGAAATCTCCCTTTCTTAATCCCGCGTTTGCAGCCGGCATGTTCTCATAAGGCTCATCAATGAACACATTCTTATATTTCGGACTATAACGTATTAAGGCTCCAACACCGGCATATTTACCAGTCATCATCATCTTAAGGTCATTGCCTTTTCGCCTGTGGATAATATTCTGTGTAAGGGTCAGGGCGTCAAGCATCGACTCAATAGCAGTCCCAATAACGGTATCAGCAGGTAATTTGTCGACATAAAAGTAAATCGAGTTCTTGTAAATGGCATTGAACACCTCAAAGATTTTTGGCCACATTGAAGTTATGGTCTTTATCGTTTTTGTGCTGCAACAGGCAAGGAAAGCAACACTAAAATGTATAGCAACAGTTTTTTCATAATTGTACAAAAAGTAATATATATCAATGTAAAACCACAACTCTCTCCATTAAATTTCATGAAAAACAAGCATAAAATGATTTTTCTAAAAATTATTTGGCAGTTCAAAAAGAATGTCTTATCTTTGCAACCGCAATTCAGAAATGAACTTTTGCAACAATGCTTCAATAGCTCAGTTGGTTAGAGCACCTGACTGTTAATCAGGGGGTCGTTGGTTCAAACCCATCTTGAAGCGCCATAAAAGGAATCCTTCACAAGAGGATTCCTTTTTTTGTTTTACTCTCGTTTGAAAATAACGAGGGCGCAATCTGACTCATTTCACACGACAAAATAACAGCAAAACACACGATGAAATGGGGCATTTTGCGCGATGAAATAGCTGAGATGACGAGCTGCTTTCGATGACATGAAACGCGAAGCTGCTCTTTTTATACTTGCATCTCTTTGAAACTAAAAATAAAGTCTTATCTTTGTGACGTGATTTATGATGCACTGGCCACTTCATAGCGATGTGTTTTATCATCACATCGCCCGAATGGTGAAAAACATTTCATTCAACCCAGCACACCAAACAAAACATCTGGTTACTCATCTACTAAAGAATAACGCATAACAATGAAAGTCACACTTCAATTTATTCTAAGTAATTGGGGCTATGAGCACTGCTTACAGCGCTCTTTAGCTTAGTCTTCGGCGTTGGTTTAACAAACCATTGAGGGGCAATGCATTGTGGTTATGGCTCTGTTTAATCATCTGTGACGCTCATAACCCAACTTTATGTCATGCTGCAATACGTTAAAGCACGCAAATGGATGAGTGCTTTCATGCTGCTTCTGCTCATGGTTGTGTCAATGATGTCGTTCTTTCTGTTCTTTGCCATCGCAGTAATGAGCGACGGAAAAGGCTTGCCCATGCAAGCAGTTTGACGATGAAAAAGCAAAAAGAACAATGCTTTTACAAACATTGTTCTTTTATTTCTTATGGAGAATCAACAGCATCATATAGTCGTTTTTCTATCGGTTTGACTACGATTCATTAAATTTTAACCGACCTTTTTATATAAAGCAGTTCCTCTCCCTATTGATGCGCCACGCGAAGTTCCTTATCATCATAGAAAAGGAGTCTCGCTATGGCATCATTTTTAGAAATAATAGGTCAATCCCACTTGCAAGCGTTGGCACGAGCATTGGTTGACTTGCCGGCTAAGGCGTCCAGACCCGATTCAACCGCTTGACTGGCGGTCATCTCTGCCGTCTTTCCGCACGCAACATTATAGTTGGCACTGGTTGGAAGTGCTGAAGCAGCATGACTCCAAAGCCTAAGTTCACGCTGAAATTAGACTTTTTACCCTGCCATTGCGCTCTATCGTCGACAATAGAATGGTCTTTTTGCCCACAGGGAAACCGACTTGAGGGCCTGCAAAAGAAGAAAAACGCTGGCATTATCTCCTAAGCCTACGCTATAACGGGCATTGATTGGAACGATGATTTGCTGCTGAACCAGCGCCCTCATCTGCCACAGTTAACTTCGCCTGTCGCTTGTCATAGAGGGCTGAAATATCAACAGCGAGCCCCGTAGGGTGGCAGCCCAAACTTCACCGTTGGACCGAAAAAGAATCCACATTGATTACTTCTGTCAAAGACATGCTTATCAAAAGTCATGTTTGTGACATTCAATCCGCCACTTTAAACCGAAACGAATCTTAGCACTCTGCTGTGATGCAACAAAGCATCAGTGAAAGGCCATAACAAAAGCTACTCTAATTTTTCATACTCTAATTCTTTTTAATCTATTAATGCTATGTGGTTTTTAATGACGCTGCCGACGCACAGTAACGCGTGCCTGACCTGACACAGAAGAGCCACCATCCGACAGAAGCTCTACGATTGCGGCGCACGCTGGTTGGCGCACTGTTTGTTGCCCGGCGGTTTGTCAATCGCTTGTTTTTAGATGTTTTTTTGTATCAGCCTTTTGCAACGCTATCCAGCGAGTCTTTGCGCGCCGAATCGCCCCATATATTCTTTTTCAAAAGTAGCAATCTCGCGCTCAATTCGACGCTGTTCTTGATTCAATGCACTATCATTTTTGCAATATTGTGATAGCGTCTGGCCCAACATATTAGTCGTTTTATAGATCTTTCCTTGTAAAGATTCATGGTAAAATAGTCTGCAAGACTCATCACTGCGGCATTATTTAGGTTACTTGTCGCAACAGTTTGTTTGGCAGAATTGCAGACGCAATATCGTCGTATTTCACCCAAAACAGGGGATATTTTGTCGTGCCATCACCGAAGTCATCCAGTCGTTCCATGATGGGACATAAGGCAAGTACACTTCGTGTGGAACGTCCCGGTAGCTTGATCAAAGTATGAACTTTCTTTGAGATAATAGCCTTTTACTTCGGCCGATGGTATGTCGCTGTTGTCTATATGCACGCCTTTGTCCGTGCGTTCAAAATAGATATGGTGGTCATTTAAGAATGTAAGTGGCTGCACTTTTTGAGTCATCTGAGAACTTCTCATTACCGTCAAGACGATATTGATAGACGTTAATTCCGCCGTGACTTGGGCCTGCCATCATCAACTTAAAAAGCAAAGTAAAGAGATTCATGCGTCCATCCATGAGGCTCAACAGGGTAGTATAAGGCCGCATTGGCATTATCGTTGAGATTCAGTTCGCGGTAAACGTCACGACGCCAGACCACATCTTCGCTCATCGGTTCTTGCGTTGGATACATCAGTTTGGCTCTCAATGTCAAGTTATTGGCATTGCTTTTCTTCACCTTTGCAGCCGCTTCAGCCTGTCGAAGCGGTGACTGTGCCCTACCATTCATACAGCAGAGCGCTGCCAACAGCATTACATATAGTCTTTTTCTTTCTCATCATCTTACAATTACTTTCCAAAGCCCCTGTCAAAGTGCGTGTGAGTTCCATCAGGACCAACGGCTTTAACATGGCTGATATAAAATCTTTTTGTTTCGTGATAGGCTGCGGAAGGTCTCACGTTGGCGGTCAGAGAAGTTTGCTCTGCTGCTGATGCAACAGGGGACTGCATTGCCCATATTATCAAAGAAAACGGTTTCAAAACTCAACACGCGGAAAGGGATATCGAGGTCCATCATCAATAGCGGCATGGATGCCCGACGCTCCCATCAACGCAGCTTTGGCCATTGCACCTCCTTTAAAAGCGATTTGTTCCAAGAGCGATATAGGCAGATGGGTCTGGCAACTTACGCACATGGAAGACAAAAAGGAGTAGATGTTCTGACAGACCATTGTCTCGTGCCGTGACATGTATTGTGACATCACGACCTACTGCGGCTGGAGTGGCGATGAAATGTCCATTGCCTTTCGCTGTCAATCCATGCTCCCTGTCATTGATATTGAGACTGCATTGGCAGGCACACCCGGCTTTACCACGCTCATCGGATTAGGGTAACCAGCATATAAAAACATTCATCATGTCGGCGGCAACGGTGGCACTTGTGGGTCAGGAACAACGTTATATTTCTGTAGAAGTTACGACGTATGAGGTCACCCTACGATTTTGCATCAAGATATAACCGCTAAGGCTATGTTCTCCAACGCCCGATGCCGTGAAACTATATTGTCCATTGCGCGACATTACACGCTGTCCGTTGACAAATATCTGGGGTTGTAGCGTCGTATCTACGGCAGCCATGACGATGGAAGCATTGAAACGTTCGCCCGGATAGAGTGTCGTTTTCTCAGGAATCACGTAAGCATTGAGCTTGTTTACACGGATATCTTTCACATCAATGTTTGAAACAGGCGTGAAGTACCTCACCTTCGGCGTAACGTACATCGCTTTGAAGCTTTGAAAGCAAGGTAACGGCGGCGGCAACTGGCATATTTTCAAACATATATTCCTGCCAGTTCTTACCCTGAAGGCGCGCTTTTTGCGGAACAGTTGTAGAAGATTGTCTGCTATAATGCGCTTCTGATGCGGTCATCTATAAGATTCAGATGCGCTCTCGATAGGCATTAACACGCAAGAAGAGGTGCCTTTCCCTTCCCAGTCAATGGTCTAACATCACCTCTCGGCCGCATCAAGGTTATCTTTGTTCTTAATCTGATTAACATCTCCGTCCTTTTCCATCTGCATTCTTTACGATAGCGACTTTCAATTGCTGTGCAAAGTTGAAGAGAATCGCTCATTTGCTTCACCGCTGTAGCCTTTTTCAAAACCACGCTTTCACCTTTTTCGGGGTTCTGTTTCATCTGCATTTCAAAGTCCCGATACAATGAAATGTTCTCTTGAGTAGCGTTGCCTGTTGTGCGGTTTAGACTGTCTTCTACGATTGAAAAAGCCATCCAACACCTCGGTAGAGATATTGAGTGCGAGCATGGCCAACAAGACTATATACATCAAGTTGATCATTTTCTGACGCGGAGATACCAGTCTTTTTCTTAATAGCCATTAGAGCGTTGGGTTTGATTTGGTGCAGCTGCATGCATGTTTGTCGTCATTGCTTCAATCATCCGGGCATAGATTGCGTTGAGTTGTTCAATATGTCGCGCCAAAGACGACTCTGTTCATTGATCTGATCGATAGTTCCAATCTGCTGACTGGCACTCTTCAACTGCATCTCATACACCTTTGTGATGCCTGTAAGCGTTCGATTGAGGTTCTCCATCTCCTCACTATCGCGTGTGAGACGAGTGCTTTGCGCCCCTACTTTGCCAAGGATCTCGGTGAGTTTCGTTGGTTCTTCAACATAGTTTTGTTGGGCTTCAGCCATTGCAGGGTCTACTTTCGGAAGTGCTATTGAAGCTACTTGTTCCGTCAGCGATGCTGTCTTTGCCACTGCGAGGGGCTGCCGTCGTCATGGTTGAGCCTGTATCTGCGGCGCAACCGAAGGCTTCACATTAGCCGAAACCTCATCTGTTCGGGTGAGATATTCATCCGTTAGATGAGTGGGGAGTTCCATTCCATCTGTTGTTTTGTCAAAAAGGACGGTCGAAAGCAGATAGGAAGAACACCACAACTTCAGTGCCCATACCAAAAGATAAGCCAAAGGTCTGCCCCTCAATATGAATCAACTTAAGGAGTGCTCCGAGTACAACGATAGAGGCACCCCAGCTATATGCATAGTTCAAAAGGTCTGACCGGGCACACTGTCCATCCACTTTTTGCAGACGATAGACGATGTTTAGTTTACTATATCTTGTCATTTTTTCTTGCTTTTATTACTACTTGTTGACGTGGCGAGACTTCGAACACAACGAAATCCAATGTAACAACGCGGATGGTTTTGATACTCCCAAGAACGCCAAGCCGAACGAATCAAGCTCTCAGGGTCCTTCCATGAGCCACCGCACACTCTTTTTCTTCAATGCATAGGGTCTTCTTTGGCGGCATTATAAGCAAGTTGCGGGTTAATATCATTCATTGCGTCTACGCCCGAAGCCGTATAAGCCGTACTTGTCCATTCCGCCACATTGCCAGCCATATCAAAAGTCCGTTAGAATTGGCCCTCACTAGATGCCCACTCTGCTTGTAATGAGGTTGCCATCTTCGGTATAATTGCCACGATCGGGCTTGAAGTTAGCATAGAAACAGCCATTACCATTCTTCATATCTCTATTTTCCCATGGAAACTCATTACCGCTTTTACCACGTGCTGCATACTCCCATTCGGTCTCAGTAGGGTAGAGCGATAGCGCTGAACATAACGCGCTTCACCGCCTAATCCCTTAAGTAAATAGTCCGTACGCCATGCGCAAAAGGCATTCGCTTGCTCCCAAGTGACGCCCACAACTGGGTAATCATTATAGGCAGGGATTACTGAAATAGTTACGCAAATACATTTCATTGTCAGCGTTCTTAAAGTCATTTACCCAGCACGTTGTATCGGGATAGATGTTCACAATGTATGTGTTCAGGAAGTCCCAAGGCCAGTTCGTGGTCTATCTATCGTCTGTCTGACAATCTTTCCCTCGTCATTTATATAGGCGGTATCCTTTGAAATCATCACCGGTTCTGTCGTCATTTGTAAGCACATCGGTGTTAAACGACCGCTCTTCGGGATTCATACGATTGCGCCGAAGGGCTGCAGCCGAGTAATCATAAAACTCTCACAACGATAGTTCATTTGACGCCAATCAAGGAGTTTTTCGCCTGTAACAGGGTTCGTAACATAAAAGACTTTCATGGCACGCTGCTCATCTTCATTAGGCTTTCGAGCAAAGGCTTTCTTCCAGTTGACGCGCGGCGTGATGGCGTTTCCATCTTTATCTTCCGTAATCATATAGCTTTCGTCGCCTGCATAAGCAGGGTCGGCCAAACGAGTACGCAGAATACTATCGCGAACCCACATCACAAACTGTTTATATTTGGAGTTTGTCACTCGGTTTCATCCATCCAAAAGCCATCCACGGATATGTCTTTCTTCGGTGTTTTCTCTCCCCAGAGCGAGTCTTGCTTATCAAGTCCCATGTGCAGAAGCCTCGTTCAACCTTACCATGCCATAAGGTGTAGGCTCAGAAAAGGCTCTTCCGCCACCTACTCCCACGACTTCGCCCCTTTTTCCGGCCATAGACAGGCCCTTACCACTAAAGCAACCTGTCATCACACAACCTGTTATGAGGAGCCATAACCCTATCTTTATCTTATGTTTCATTGTCTGTTGTTATAAGATTCTAACGCTTTGATGTTTTGTTTTGCCTTTCTTTGCGAGGTTTAGTTCCGTTTGATAACCCACAAAAAGCTCATGACTTCCATTGCCAAAGGCTTAGTCCTGAGGTATAAACTCATAGCTACTAACCTACCACAACACCATGGAAAGTTCCGCTAATCAGAGCCGCATACAGAGTTTGTCGGACTATAACTGATGCCGCCATAAAGCATTTTTCCTTCAGTGCGAATAAAGCCAATCTTCCGGGTTATATCCGCCCGATAGGCCTTACCATCTGTGCGTAAAAGCACCGAAGGTTTTATTTTCAAGAACGGGATTTCTAAGTTGAATATTGTATCCACCCGTCAGATAATAAGTGGGAGAAACCGGCAATTCATTGAGCATCCCCCATACGAATCTTGGGGGCGATTCAAATGTTGCACTCGATGCACCAGCATACCAATGGCGCTGCAATAGTAAAGTCCTGCACCAACATCTATGCCATTTCCGTTGACATCTGTAGTCGCAAAGGCCGGATCTCCGGGTGTAGAGAGGTCGACTTTTTGAGCCATCAAAGCTCTCATTTAGTAGTGAAACCTGCAGACCAACACGTAGCTTTCCCCAACAAACTTCGTCTGAGCAGCATATAACAAGCCCTAATTTCTGATGCGTGAAAAGGTCCAATTTTTCTCGTTAACGAATTGCACTCCGGCTCCTTGATAGCACCGCATGGCATAAAAAGGCAGGTCAGCAGAGGCATACATCGTACGCGGATGATTCCTCAAAACCCGTAAAAATTCAGCGCATAAGCTAAGTTGACATTGAGCTTATTTTCCTTTCCGGCAGCAGCAGGATTGAATGAAGTCTCCATGTCAAAATAATGACTGAAGGCTGCATCATACTGCGCTTTGGCTGTCACAGCAACCCAAACGAGCATTGCTGACAAAAGAAATCTAATCGTTTTATGCACGCTTATATAACGCGAATCCTTAGATATTATTGCACGAAATTTATTGCATAAAAACATATTCGCCCACCTATTATTATCTCATCTGCGGCAAATCGTCTCGTAAACAGCACCCATTTCACCCTATCATTCCAATCATTTTTACAACGTAAAATCATAGTAATTAGATTTCGCATCATAACACATTGAACATCAGAAAGATATTAACGAAGTTGAGATAAAAATAGAATAAGACTTTCATTCGACAGAAACAAGCTCGAACCTTATCCATTTATGCCGACACGAAACACCCTAAATAATAGAAAAAGGTCATAAAAACATCTCCCAAACAAGGATGTTTCGAGAAACAAACCCTTTGAGAGATGTCCTTTTCTATTGCACGCTGTCTTATGAAAACACAAGCACAGCAATATCAAGAAGCCTATGCCAAAACAACAACTCCACTTGTTGGAGCGAGCCCAACAGAAGCTACTTATTTAATATTCATCGTCATTCCACAAGAAATCATCCTTTGAAGGATAGTCAGGCCAGATGTCTTCGATGCTTTCATAAACATCACCTTCGTCTTCTATTTCTTGCAGATTTTCTAATACTTCTAATGGAGCGCCCTGAACGAATAGCATAGTCTATCAACTCTTCTTTAGTCGCGGGCCAAGGTGCATCTTCAAGTTTTTGAGGCTAATTCTAGTGTCCAATACATAGTCTTATCTTTTTAATTCATCCACAATTATGCGTGCAAAAATAGCAAAAATAAATCTTATCCACAGAAAAGATGAAAAGTTTTTTCGATGAAAATGCCAATAAAGATTAAAACAAAGAATGTACACTTTCTAAGAGTAATGAACTGCACATCTTGAAAAGAATAGCCAGCATCTGCGATATGACAATATAAGAAGAATGGTATCACAAGACATGAAGATTAGAATTAAGTGTGATTTTTCAGCATAGCAGAATCAGTCGTTTTTATACCATGGAAAGGAAAAGGAGAAACCAGAAAAATAAGACCTCGACTCGTGTTTTGCCTTAAAAGAAAAACCAACCATCCTAAATAAAAAAACACGAATTAGTTGCATATTACAGATATTATTCGTAATTTTGCAGCGTTCAGTGGAATGAGGGACTCCAAAGAGAGTTCCTCATTTTATTTTTAATAAGACATATGATTGACAAAAACGTCGTAAAAAGTTAGTAGAAGAATGGCTGGCAGGCAAGGAATACTTTCTTGTGGGCATAGAAATCAGCCAAGATGACAAGATTGTTGTTGAGATTGACCACGCTGATGGCGTTTGGATTGAAGACGTGTGGACTTGAGTAAGTATAGAAGACCATCTCAGTCGTGACGAAGAAGACTATGAACTGAGGTGAGGTTCAGTTGGTTTAGGGTCAGCCTTTCAAGGTACTTCAGCAATACATCAACTTCATTGGTAAGGAGGTTGAAGTGTTGGATGCAGATGGAAAGAAGTATCAAGGCGTGCTAAAAGAGTGTTGATGGCAACGACTTTACAGTGACCGTAAAACGAGAAGTGAAAGTGGAAGGAAAGAAACGCCCCCAGAAAAATGGACGTAGACCACACTTTCAACATGGATAATGTAAAAATATACTAAATACTTAATAAGTTTCAAATAAAGCTATGGCAGCAAGAAAAATTGAAGAAAGATTCAATCAGTTTGATTGACACCTTCCGTGAGTTTAAGGAGACGAAGAATATCGACCGCACAACGTTAGTGAGCGTTTTGGAAGAAAGTTTCCGTAATGTGCTCGCTAAAATCTTTGGTAGTGACGAGAATTTCGACGTTATCGTGAACCCAGACAAAGGCGACTTTGAGATTTATCGCAACCGAATTGTAGTGGCAGATGGTGAGGTTGAAGACGAGAATAAGCAGGTTGCATTGACCGAAGCCCGTAAGATTGAGCCCCGATTATGAGGGTGGGTGAAGAGGTTTCGGAACAAGTAAACTTTGCGAAATTCGGCCGTCGTGCCATCCTGAATCTACGTCAAACCTTAGCGTCAAAGATATTAGAATTAGAGCACGATACACTCTATAATAAATATAAAGACCGCGTAGGTCAGATTATATCTAGCGAGGTTTACCAGATTTGGAAACGTGAAGTGTTGGTCGTAGATGACGAAAACAATGAGCTGATTCTACCGAAAAAGTGAACAGATTCCGGCTGATGTTTATCGCAAAAGGTGAGACTAGTTCGCGCCGTCATCTTACACGTAGACAACGAAAAACAACAATCCAAAGATTATCCTTTCACGCACAAGTCCGCTCTTCTTGGAGCGCTTGGCTTGAGGCAGAGAGTACCTGAAAATTAACGACGGACTTATTGCTATCCGCAAGATTGCTCGTATGCCGGGAGAGCGTGCAAAATTGCCGTTGAGAGCTTTGACGACCGCATTGACCCAGTTGGTGCATGTGTAGGTGTGAAGGAAGTCGCGTACATGGCATCGTACGTGAACTCTGCAATGAGAATCTTGACGTTGTAAACTATACGTCGAACATCAACCTCTTTATCCAAAGAGCCTTGAGTCCGGCACGTATAAGCAGCATAAACATTGATCAAGAAAACCATAAAGCTGAGGGTATATCTACAACCAGAAGAAGTTAGTTTGGCTATCGGCCGTGGTGGATTAAACATTAAATTGGCATCCATGCTAACCGAATTTACGATTGATGTGTTCCGTGAGGTTCCTGAAGGTGAAGCAGACGAGGACATCTACTTGGATAGATTCTCTGACGAAATCGACCAATGGGTGATTGAAGCCATTAAGAGTATCGGCTTGGATACAGCTAAAGCAGTGCTCAATGCACCACGCGAAATGCTCGTAGAAAAGGCCGACCTCGAAGAAGAAACCGTGGATCATGTCATCAATGTGCTGCGTGCTGAGTTTGAACAATAATCAAATGATTTGATAAGTTGCACAAACCCAACAAAACACGCAACAGGAAAGAGTACGTCTTCTCTTGATTTCTACCTCAATAGGAAATGATTTTGAATGACAACTCAATGAGAAGACAACCTTTTTAGAAGACGTTCTTCTAAATAGAGGCAGCAAATGGAATACTTTCTGCATGCAATCAGCCTGAGAGAACATTATATATTTGAGGAACGAGATAAAACGAGAAGTAAAACAATTACATGAGCATCAGATTAAACAAAGCATTACGTGAATTAAAACATAGGACGTCAAACGGCAGTTGACTTCTTACGAAGAAAGCAGAACTTGGAGAGGTGAAAGACGACTTGAGTTTTAAGCTCAATGACGCACAATATCAGGCTCTCGTTGAGGCGTTCAAACAAGATGCCGCAGTACGAAGTGAGGACTGAAAAGCTCTTCCAAAAGAAACCAAAAGAAAAGAAACATGCGACTGAAGCGAAAGACAATCGTGCCGAGAACCTGCTGAAATCATCTAATCAACAGGTATATACGCCGAAGGAAAGATAAAACCTTGACGAGGTAGGGAAAAGCCTTCGCCAAAGAAGTCTGCTGCTCCTGAAGTGAAAAAGCTCCAGAAAAAGGTTGCTGCCGTCAACCCAGAGCCTGAAAAGAAAGTAATAAAACCACAACCTGAGGCTCCCCAAGCCACAAGTAAAGGTTGAAAAAGCCTGTCAAAGTGCACAGAGGGACTCCTAAAAAGCCTGTCACCGAGGAAAAAGAACGAAGAAGGAATCTTCACTTTGAATAGCGAGAAGAAGATTCTCAATACTCCTAAGGTGAACGTCTTAGGCAAAAATAGACCTCGATGCAATAAATCAGAGCACGCGTCCGAAGAAGAAGTCTAAGGAGGAAAAACGCAAAGAGCGTGAAGAAAAAGGCAGGAACACAGCATGGTGGCGAGCGTAAAAAGCGTGTGCGCATCAACAAAGAACGCGTAGACATCAATGCAGAGGCGAAACAAAACAATGGTGGTGGTAACGGCGGTAACGGCGGAAAAAGAACAAGAATAAGAAGAACCGCAACAAAGCGAAATCAAAAACCTTTGGAGGTAGATGATGAGGTGCTGTGGCACGCCAAAGTAAAAAGAAACGCTGGCACGATTGACAAGTAAGAGCCAAAAACAAGAAAGGCGCTAAGTATCGTAAAGAGAAACGTGAGACCGTTCAAGAAAAGCTGCAACAGAGAGGCAAAACGCAGAGCGCAAGGAAGCCAAAGTCCTAAAACTCACCGAGTTTGTTACAAACGTCAGTGATGGCTACAATGATGGATATCAGCGTGACACAAGTTATCAACCAATACATGTGC
>BNJS01002882.1_pt1 | contig 71017 bp, 86 predicted proteins | sample 8540461 | NCBI WGS metagenome assembly BNJS01 (sample SAMD00202454, study PRJDB9452) | human saliva metagenome | isolation source: human saliva | place: Japan
TCAAGCCTGTTCCTTCAGAGGTTTGGGAGAGATTTATTCTGTAGAAAAACCTGAAAAATCGCAAGAGAATTTTTTGCAAGCTATCGAACTTTTTGAAAAAGCAGGCGATCAGGTTGGAGCTCAAGAAGTTAAAGACTTGTTAAACAAGAAAAAGTAGCCCAACTAGGCTACTTTTTTAGAATTCTTTATAAACATAAGGGTTCTCAGGTTTGTCCACTTTGATGAAAGACTGGACTTCAAGGGTTGGGAGAACCTGGTTGAGTTCCTTGTGATAGTGATTGCTAATCTTACCTTTGACTCTCACCCAGGTGTTATTCTCATAATGATTGGTATTTCCTGTGGTCAATAACCCAAAAACACCTGAATCGGCAATGCAGTGCATGATGCCAAAGCGAAGACAAATTGACTGTCGCTGTGACTTGGATCGTTGTAGACAAATCCAGTAAACTCGATTTCCTTACCTTCAAATTCAATTGGATAATCATAGATAGCTTCCATGACCTCCAGGTAATTTTCATCATTTATAACTATACTTGATTGAGCTAAGTACTTATCAGCACTCTTCCGAATAATATTTTCATGAGCTGTTTGTGAATAAAAGCGACTGGTATCCGGTTTGAGATACTGACTGCTAGTACCTTCACTTGCTTGGATTGCCTTGTCAGTCCCTTCTGACAGTGGAAAATAATAGCCTTTTGCCGATACTGTTTGTGAATCTAAAGTGACAGTTGGAAATGTAAATCCAACTAACAAGGGCAAACTTAAGAGAGTAAAACTAGCAAGCTTGGCTGAAAAACTATGTAAGTGACTATGTTCTTTCAAACGCTTGAAGCAAATATAGGCTTGAAAAATGGCTAGTAACAAAGATAAAAACATAGTGATATAAGCCAAATATGAGTAGTGGAGGTTTATATACTGATTGAGCTTACCTGATAGGTGTAGATAAAGGGTTAAGAAAAAATAACTAATCAAAATAAGAAATCGTATCATAGCATCACCCCGACTAGATAAGCATAAATAAGTACAACGAGAGTCACTATTGTCATGAATTGCCAAATAAAGCGAGTTTTGAGATAATTCTTCATCATGAGTAAGTTCTTAACATCAAGCATAGGGCCGATAACCAGAAAGGCGAGAACTGGAGCAAACCCAAAACTAGAGAGAAGCGAAGAGCCAATAAAGGCATCAGCTTCACTGCAGAGTGATAGAAGGAAGGATAGGACCATCAAGAGAACGATAGCAAGTAGTGGTGTTGCACTAATTGATGTCAGTATTCGGGTTGGAACATAGACCTCAACAATGCTAGCAAACAGACAGCCAAAGACCAAGTAACGCCCCATATCAAAGAATTCATCAATAGCCTGGATAAAGACCTGAAGTAATTTCTGACTTTTAGTCAAGTGGGAAAAATCATGCTCATGACAAGCCAGTCTATTTTCTTTTTGAATAGATTCCTCCCAGACAAAACCAAGAAAGATACCCAATATAGTAGCAACTAGAATTGCACCCAAAGTTCTTAGGAAAACCATTTGAATAGAATTACCAAAGGCCGAATAGGTTGCAAAAAGTACAATGGGATTGATAATAGGAGCTGTGACCAAAAATGGAACAGCTGTATAGCTAGGGACCTTTTTTTCTAAGAAACGATTGATGATCGGAACGATTCCACACTCGCAAGAAGGAAAGAGAAAACCAATGAAGGTACCAAAAAAGATTCTCCCCAAGCGATTTTTAGGGAGAAATTTATAAACTTTCTCAGGAGTGACATAGACTTCAATGGCACCAGAGATAATACTACCTATTAAGACAAAGGGCAGGGCTTCGATAATGATAGATAGAAAGATAGCACCAGCTTGTAAAATACTTGGAGAAAGATTTTCAAAAAGAGCCATCTATTTTTTCTTTTCAGCCTTATTTTTCTTTTCTTTGTCGTCTGGAAAAGTCACTTGCTTCAAGTCAGGGAGTTTTGCGAACTCTTCAAACATCTTATCTAAATCATCCGTTTTCGTAAATTTAACAGCCATAAGGCATACCTCGATTCATATTGTTTCCTCTATTATACTATTATTTCAGCCAAAAGTTTAATTTTAAATTGTTAAGACGAGTGAATTTTTAACTTCAACAAATACCAAGCTCAACTGTGACATTAATGAAAACAAGCTTTCTTGCTTATGGTATAATAGTTTCATGGATAAAAAAATATGAAAAAAATTTCCCAAGATTTGGGTGTAACTTTAAAAGCAAATTGATACTGTCTTGTCTTTGACAGCTGAAGGAGCGACCATCCCCTTTATCGCTCGTTATCGGAAAGACATGACTGGTAGTTTGGATGAGGTGGCTATCAAAGCTATTATCGACCTTGATAAAAGTCTTACCAACCTCAATGATCGAAAAGAAGCAGTTTTGTCAAAAATCAAAGAGCAAGGCAAGCTGACAAAGGAATTGGAAGAAGCTATTTTAGCAGCTGAAAAACTCGCAGATGTTGAAGAACTCTATCTTCCCTATAAGGAGAAACGTCGGACCAAGGCAACGATTGCGCGTGAAGCTGGACTTTTTCCTCTTGCTCGCTTAATCTTACAAAATGTTTCTGACCTAGAAAAAGAAGCAGAAGCATTTGTCTGTGAAGGGTTCGAGACACCTCAAGATGCCTTGGCTGGTGCAGTAGATATCTTGATTGAAGCTCTGTCTGAGGATGTTACTTTACGTGCAATGACCTATCAAGAAGTTCTTAGACATTCTAAGATTATATCTCAAGTCAAAGATGAGTCTCTTGATGAAAAACAAGTCTTTCAGATTTATTACGATTTCAGAGACAGTTGCAAATATGCAAGGCTACCGTACACTTGCCCTTAATCGTGGTGAGAAGCTAGGCATTTTGAAAATTGGCTTTGAGCATGGGACTGATCGAATTCTATCTTTTTTTGCTGCTCGGTTCAAAGTTAAGAATGCTCATATTGACGAAGTTGTTCAGCAGTCTGTTAAGAAAAAAGTATTACCAGCTATTGAGCGTCGTATTCGTACCGAACTAACAGAGAAGGCAGAAGAAGGGAGCCATTCAACTCTTCTCAGAAAACCTCCGAAATCTTCTCCTTGTTGCACCTCTTAAAGGGCGAGTGGTTCTTGGATTTGACCCGGCCTTTCGTACAGGTGCCAAGCTTGCGGTCGTAGATGCAACTGGGAAGATGCTGACAACACAAGTCATTTATCCAGTCAAACCAGCTTCAGCTCGTCAGATTGAAGAAGCAAAGAGAGATTTGGCAGATTTGATTGGCCAATATGGTGTTGAAATCATTGCTATCGGAAATGGTACTGCCAGTCGTGAGAGTGAAGCTTTTGTAGCTGAAGTACTTAAAGATTTTCCTGAGGTTAGCTATGTTATTGTCAATGAAAGTGGTGCTTCGGTCTATTCTGCTAGTGAACTTGCTCGTCAAGAGTTTCCTGACTTAACCGTTGAAAAACGTTCTGCTATTTCTATTGCCCGTCGCTTGCAAGACCCACTTGCTGAATTGGTTAAAATTGATCCCAAATCGATTGGTGTCGGTCAATATCAGCACGATGTTAGTCAGAAAAAACTGTCTGAAAGTCTTGACTTTGTTGTGGATACTGTCGTTAACCAAGTCGGTGTCAATATCAATACGGCTAGTCCAGCCTTACTTTCACACGTAGCCGGCCTTAATAAAACAATTTCTGAAAATATCGTTAAGTATCGTGAAGAAGAAGGAAAAATCACTTCACGTGCCCAAATCAAGAAAGTTCCTCGTTTAGGTGCTAAAGCATTTGAGCAGGCTGCAGGTTTCCTCCGTATCCCTGAAAGTAGCAATATCCTTGACAACACAGGTGTTCACCCAGAAAACTATGCTGCAGTTAAAGAACTCTTCAAACGCTTAGATATTAAAGAGCTAAATGAAGAAGCACAAACCAAACTCAAATCAATTTCAATTAAGGAAATGGCCCAAGAGTTAGACCTCGGTCAAGAAACTCTTAAAGATATTATTGCAGACCTTCTCAAACCAGGTCGAGATTTCCGTGATTCTTTTGATGCCCCAGTCCTTCGTCAGGATGTTTTGGATATCAAGGATTTAAAAGTTGGGCAAAAACTTGAAGGCGTTGTTCGCAATGTCGTTGATTTCGGTGCCTTTGTTGACATTGGTATTCATGAGGATGGTCTGATTCATATCTCTCACATGAGTAAGAAATTTATCAAACATCCAAGTCAAGTAGTATCGGTCGGCGATTTGGTAACCGTTTGGGTTAAGAAATCGATGCTGACCGTGAAAAAGTAAATCTGTCGCTCCTTGCTCCAGATGAATCTAACTGATTACGTTCGACAAGTTTCTATGGAAGACTTTGGAAAACCTTTCAAACATCAAGCTCAGTGGAATACTCGTCTGCGGTCGACAGGTGGACGATTCTTTCCAAATGATGGGCATTTGGATTTTAATCCAAAAGTCTACAAAGAACTTGGTTTAGAGGTGTTTCGGAAAATCGTCCGTCATGAGCTCTGCCATTATCACCTTTATTTTGAAGGTAAGGGCTATCAACATAAGGATTTAGACTTTAAGGAACTTTTAAAAGAAGTAGATGGTCTACGCTTTGTTCCTCCTTTATCAAGTGCCAGTCAAAAGCAAAACTTCGTCTATACTTGTCAAGCTTGTCATCAAACATATCAAAGAAAGCGAAAAATCGATACAAAGCGCTATCGTTGTGGTGTCTGTCGTGGTAAACTCCTCTTGTTAAATCGGCCTAAGGACTGATGTAGACAGTTTAGGTTAGTGATATACTAATATTAAGAAAAACGAAAGAGGAACAAATCATGAATACAAAATTTTATAAAATGAGAAGAAATCGTATGATATCAGGTGTTCTAGCTGGTCTATCTGATAAGTGGAATCTTGATGTAACCCTAGTTCGTTTCCTTTTTGCAATTTTTACAATCGCAAACTTTGGACTCGGAATTATTATCTACGTTATCCTAGCTTCTATCCTACCAACAAAAGAAGATATCGAAGCTGAAATGTATGGGACAGGTCCACGTAAGATTAAAGAAGCTCAGCCTATCAACGATGACGAAGGTTGGTTTTGGTGATTTTTATTAACTGTTTATATTTTTGATAGCAAAAAGATACCGCGCGGTATCTTTTTTAAATACTAAACAACTGTCCGAATAGATAGGTAACTCCCATAGTCAACAAACCGATACAAAGGTTACGGATCATGGCTGTTTTTATTGGTGCTTTTCCAAGTTTAGCACTGGTGTAGCCGGTAACTAATAGAGAAATTGCTACAATAACAACAGTAGCAGGGATTCGGTAGTCACTTGGAAAGATGGTAATGGAAAGCATTGGTGGTAAACTACCAAGAACAAAAGCGATGAAGCTAGATGTCGCAGCATGCCAAGGATTGGTAAACTCTTCATACTCGATTCCGTATTTTTCCTCAACTAAGGCTTTAAGTGGATTTTTTTAGAAAGGCTTTTATTGACTAAAAAGTTGAGCTGAAGTTTCACACTCACCATTTTGAAGATAAGCTGCATAGAGGGATTTTTTAGCAGCATCCATATCTTTATCTAAAAGAAGTTGCTCACGGGCTACAGCAGCTTCTTCAGTGTCTTTTTGAGTTGATACAGAGACATATTCACCTCCAGCCATAGAAAAGGCTCCTGCTAAGATTGCTGCTAATCCTGATAGAAAGATGATCCAGATATTGCTGGTTGCACTGGCAACCCCGATAACAACACCTGCGATGGAAATAATCCCGTCATTGGCTCCAAGAACTCCAGCACGTAGGATATTTAAACGACCAGCAAAGTTTGTATCAATTTCATGTTTATTTTCTGACATAGTATTCTCCTTTATATCTAGTATAAAGTATAGCAGAAGTGAAAACAAGCATTTTAAACTATCTGAAAAAAGTTCTACAATTTTAATGAAAGATTGCTATTTTTCTCAATCAGGCATAGCCATAGCTATTGCTTATGCCAATATATAACAAAGTTGTATTTGTAACCTGCTAGCTTAGATGGTACAATTAGCTTAATGAAATCTTTGGAGGTCTGATTATGACTCGTGAATTTAAATTTGAAACCCTACAATTGCATGCAGGACAAGTGGTAGATGCGACTACCAAGTCTCGTGCTGTTCCTATTTATCAAACAACATCTTTTGTATTTGAAGATACACAAGAAGGTGCAGATCTGTTTGCACTTCAGAAGGCTGGTAATATCTATACTCGTATCACAAACCCAACAACTTCAGCCTTTGAAGAACGTATTGCTGCTCTTGAAGGTGGTGTAGGAGCCCTTGCCACAGCTTCTGGAATGGCGGCTCTTACTTATACTATTCTTGGACTTGCTCACGCAGGTGATCATGTTGTTGCGGCATCTACTATCTACGGTGGTACTTTTAATCTTTTGAAAGAAACCCTTCCTCGCTATGGAATCACCACAACTTTTGTTGATATCGATAATTTAGAAGAAGTAGAAACAGCGATAAAAGATAATACCAAACTTGTTTTGATTGAAACCTTGGGAAATCCAGTCATCAATATTCCTGATATTGAAAAGATTGCTGAAATTGCTCATAAACACCAGATTCCATTGGTTTCTGACAATACTTTTGCAACACCATATCTCATTAATGTCTTTTCACACGGTGTAGATATCGCAATTCACTCGGCTACTAAGTTTATCGGAGGACACGGTACAACTATTGGTGGTGTCATCGTTGATAGTGGTAAATTTGACTGGGCTGCTTCAGGGAAATTCCCTCAATTAGTCGAAGAAGATCCTAGCTACCACAATATCAGTTATACTCGTGATGTTGGTGCTGCTGCCTTTATCGTCGCTGCTCGTGTTCAATTGCTTCGCGATATGGGAGCTGCGCTATCACCATTTAACTCATTCTTGCTCTTACAAGGTCTTGAAACTCTCTCTCTTCGTGTTGAACGCCATGTTCAAAATGCTGAGAAAATCGTTGATTTCCTTGTAAACCATCCAAAGGTTGAAAAAGTCAACTATCCAAAACTCCCAGATAGTCCATATCATGCTTTGGCTGAAAAATACCTACCAAAAGGTGTTGGTTCAATCTTTACTTTCCACGTTAAAGGTGGAGAAGCAGAAGCTCGTAAGGTGATTGATAGCTTAGAAATCTTTTCAAACCTTGCAAACGTAGCAGATGCAAAATCATTGGTCGTTCATCCAGCAACTACAACTCATGCCCAGTTGTCTGACTCAGATCTAGAAGCAGCAGGAGTAACTAAAAATCAAATCCGACTTTCAATCGGTCTTGAAAATGTTGATGATTTGATTGAAGATTTGCGACTAGCTCTTGAAAAAATCTAAAAATAACTAGTTTTTATCTAATTAAGCATCCTTCTCACGAATAATAAAGTGAGGAGGATTTTTATGTATAGTATTTCATTTCAAGAAGATTCACTCTTGCCAAGAGAACGGTTGGTGACAGAAGGAGTAGAGAGTTTGAGTAATCAGGAATTACTAGCTATTTTACTTAGAACAGGAACTCGTCAATCTACTGTTTTTGAAATCGCTCAAAAAGTATTGAATCAATTAAGTTGCTTAACTGATTTGAAAAAAATGACCCTACAAGAACTACAGGGATTATCAGGTATTGGTAGAGTGAAAGCTATTGAGTTGCAAGCCATGATTGAACTGGGCCATCGTATTCATAAACAAGAAACCATTGAGGCAGAGAGTATTCTCAGTAGTCAAAGGTTGGCTAAAAAGATGCAAGCTGAGCTGGGAGATAAAAAACAAGAGCACCTGGTTGCGCTCTATCTTAATACTCAAAATCAAATCATTCATCAGCAAACCATTTTTATCGGCTCAGCTACTAGAAGTATTGCCGAACCACGGGAAATTCTCCACTATGCTTTAAAGCATATGGCAACATCCGTGATACTGGTTCATAATCATCCATCTGGTGCAGTCATGCCGAGTAGAAATGATGACCATGTTACGAAGCTTGTCAAAGAAGCCTGCGAGTTAATGGGTCTGGTTTTATTGGATCATCTTATCGTCTCACATTCTGATTATTTTAGTTATCGTGAGAAGACGGATCTCATCTAAAGAAATTAGACAAACTGCATTTCTATGGGAAAAAAGGACATATTTTCATTATAAAAAGCATCATTTCGAGCTTTTTGAACACCTGAAATAATGCCTTTTTCTTTTTGAAACCCTTTTGAGGCAGCCACTTACAATTTATTTACGACATAGTCAAAGAGCTTTTTATCCTTGGGACGATTTTCATAGAGACTCTCAGGATGCCATTGAACACCGAGAAAGCGAATCTGATCAGTTGTCATTACTGCCTCGATAATATTATCTTTTGGATCATAGGCGATAACCTTGAGATTAGGAGCCAAGTCCTTAATGCTCTGGTGGTGGAATGAATTGATATGGGAGATTTCCCCGTAAATCTCTCTAAGAATGTTATCTGGCTCTGTTGCCAAGCGCTGAGTGGTGTATTCGGCAGTAGAGTCTTGCCAGTGGTCTTCAATATCTTGAAACAAGGTACCACCCATAGCAACATTAAAGAGTTGAGTCCCACGACAAACAGAAAAAATGGCTTTATTTTGCTGGATAGCTTCTTTTATCAGAGCTAGCTCAAAGATATCTCTTTGTAAGTGGTAGTCATCACTATCAATGGTCTTTTCTTCATCATAAAACTTAGGATCGACATTTTGCCCACCAGTAAGGATGAGCTTATCTACCATTGAAACATAAGCACGAGCCATCTCTTCATCACCGATGGGTAAAATAAGAGGTATACCACCTGCTTCTTTGACACCTTCGACAACCCCTTGATACAATAACTCATCATCAACTCATCATCAGGATGAGTTTTTTCATTTCCAGAAATCCCAATAATTGCTTTGGTCATATATGCTTTCGCTTTCTAATCCTCTTTTCTCATGAAATAGAGGAGGGTTTGCAATTCACTTGTTAAATCAACATACTGGACAACAACATCTTTTGGTAGTTGGAGGTGAACAGGTGAAAAGCTTAGAATCCCTTTGATACCAGCTTCAACAAGCAGATTAGCTACTTCTTGTGATTTGACGCTAGGAACAGTTAGGATAGCAGTTTTTACATCTGCATTTTTTATTTTATCTTTGATTTGGGAAATTCCATAAATTGGAATACCATCAGAAGTTTGGGTTCCAACTTCAGGATGATCGTCCAAATCAAAAGCCATAATGATTTTCATTTTATTTCGTTCATGGAAGCGGTAGTGGAGTAGGGCATGTCCCATGTTACCAATACCAACAAGCATGACATTTGTAATAGAATTATCATTTAGAAGATCAGCAAAAAAGGTCATTAGCTTTTTAACATCATAGCCAAAACCACGACGACCAAGTTCGCCAAAGTAGGAGAAGTCTCGTCGAACAGTAGCAGAATCAATTCCAATCGCCTCGGCAATTTGTTTTGAGTTTGCTCTTTCAATCTTTTCGGCGTTAAATCTTTTGAAGATACGGTAATAAAGAGAAAGTCTCTTTGCTGTTGCTTTAGGAATAGTGGACTGTTTTTCTTTCACAAAATCACAACCTTTCTAACTACTATTTTATAGAAAGATTGTGAAAAAATCAACAAAAACAAGAAAAAACTAAGAAAAATCTTAGTTTATCTTGCTTATATCATTTCGAGATAGAAAGTGATAGAGATTTCCTAGAAGTCCCTGATAGATTTCTTTTCCATTATAGGTGAGAGAAGTAATGACTGTCGTATCAGGCAGAGTCACACATCCTGATAGCGAAAGCATGAGTGCCTCGTAATCTTCATATTCTAGGACACGGTCAATTTGATAAGTATCCTTATAAGCTAGACGGAACATATTTGTATCCTATCTTTCGCTTTTTGTAAAGACGCCTCGTTCTACTAAGCTGTCCATCAGGAAGTAGAACTTTTCTTGGTGGATGTGGTGGTCTTCAGATTTAAAGATATCTACCAATCGTAAACCAAATTTGTCGGTAATATTGATTTTTGCACCATTTAGCTCTTTATTGATAACGATTTTAAGTTGAAAACCTTCACCACTATTAGGAACCTTTTCGAGAAGACGAGTAAGTTCGTAATTACCAACCTTTGTTTCAAAGAAAGTGTTATCTTTAAGAGTAAACTTTTTGACAGTTGGACTGATTGTATAATCGTAACGGCAATTTTTGAGACGAATTGTTTGTTCGAATGCCATTGAGTTAACCTCCGATAATTTCTTTTAGAGTTTCTGCAAGTTGTTTCATTTCTTGAATAGTATTTTGAGGGGAAATGCTGATGCGAACAGATTCATGTAAGCGATGGGATTCTGGTCCATAGAAAGCTTCTAGGACATGACTAATTTGGACAATACCAGCAGTGCAAGCTGAACCAGTCGATATTGAAATTCCAGCAAGATCCAGTCGAAGAAGCAATAAATCATTTTTTTGACCTGGAAATCCAATATTGAGGACATAAGGCAACTGGTTCTTTCCTTGGTTAAGATAATAGTCAGCCCCAGTCATTTCATGTAAAAATGCATCTTTGAGTTCTTCCACCTCTTTGAAATGCTGCTCTTGTTTTTCAAGTGCCTCTCTGAGTGCTGCCACCATTCCAACGATTGCAGGAAGATTTTCAGTTCCTGCTCTTTTCTTTTGTTCCTGATCTCCACCATGAAGGTAGGAGTCAAAGTCCATAGTAGCAGCGTAAAGAAAACCAATGCCTTTAGGGCCATGAAACTTATGGGCAGAAGCGCTTAGGAAATCAATTCCCAAAGCCTCAGGTAAAATCGGAACTTTTCCAACTGCTTGGACTGCATCCACATGGTAAGCTGCCTGATGCTGTTTCAGAAGTTCTCCAATTTCTGAAATTGGTAAAAGAGTACCCGTTTCATTGTTGGCATACATAGTTGAGACAAGGATAGTATCATCACGAAGAGCTTCTTGAACTTGTTGAACAGAGATTTCTTGATTTATGGGTTGTAAAATTGTTACTTCAAAACCAAAATTCTCCACCAAGTATTCAATGGGCTCAAGGACAGAATGATGCTCAATAGCAGTGGTAATGATGTGTTTGCCCAAATTTTGGTGACGGAGACAGTGACCGATAATAGCAGTGTTGTTACTTTCAGTCCCGCCCGCAGTGAAGAAAAGATGTTGAGGTTTAGTTCCTAGTAAAGATGCCAAGTCTTGGCGCGCTTCACGCAATAATTTTCCCGCTTGGCGACCATGACTATGAATACTAGAAGGATTTCCATAGGTTTCCTGCATGACTTGAGTCATTGCTGAGATAGCAACTGCTGACATAGGAGTCGTAGCAGCATTATCCAAATAAATCAAAAGCTCACCTTATTTCTATTTAAATAGTGGACTAACTGGTTTTCTTTCGTGAATACGAACCATAGCATCACCAATCAATTCGCTAGCAGTGATGTATTGTACGTTTTTAGGTGTTTTCCCTTTAGTTGCAACAGAGTCTGTTACCAAGATTTCCTTGATATTTGCTGCATCTAACAATTCTGCAGCACCTTCAACAAAAAGTCCGTGACTTGAAACAGCATAGATTTCAGTTGCGCCTTCGCGTTCCACGATTTTAGCTGCTTCAGAGAAAGTACGTCCAGTGTTAAGAATATCATCGATTAAGATTGCTTTTTTACCTTCAACATCACCAATGATATAGCCTTGGTTGCGTTCAGAATCATCTTGCGCATAGTCGATAATCGCAATTGGAGCATCAAGATATTCAGCAAGGCTACGAGCACGTTTTACACCAGAGTTCTTAGGACTGACAACAACCACATCTGAACCAACGAGTCCTTTATCACAATAGTGTTTTGCAAAAAGTGGAATTGTGTAGAGGTTATCGACTGGAATATCAAAGAAACCTTGAACCTGTACAGCGTGTAGATCAAGAGTTAAGACACGACTAACCCCAGCTTTAACCAACATGTTGGCAACAAGCTTGGCAGTAAGTGGTTCACGAGAAGAAGCGATACGGTCTTGACGCGCGTAGCCAAAGTAAGGAAGGACAACGTTAATCGTATTTGCGCTAGCACGAACACAAGCATCAACCATAATCAAGAGCTCCATCAAATGATTGTTGACAGGGTAGCTGGTTGATTGGATGATATAGACGTCATAACCACGGACACTTTCTTCGATGTTGACTTGGATTTCACCGTCTGAAAATTGACGGGAAGACAACTTTCCAAGTGGTACACCAGCAGCATCAGCAATTTTTTGAGCAATTTCCTGATTGGAATTGAGAGCGAAAAGCTTCATGTTTTTTGTATCTGACATTGATAAACCGTCCTCTATAAACTATGTGAAGCTGTGCAGTAAACTATTTTTCTTAAAAATCCTTGTTTCTTAGTCTGAGAAAAGCTTATTTGAAGAAAGTATTTGCGACACAGATTCTATTATTTTTTATCCCTTCTATTCTATCAAAAAAAGAAGATAATTTCAGTATTTTTTCATATTTTCTATAAAACGAACTAATTTCGAGGGTGCTTTTTGGTAATGGATGTCATTTGCCTCTAAAAAGTCCTTAAAATCAAGCTTTCCTTGGTCGCCATTTTCCACTTCTAACTCCAGTTCGTAGTCAACAATATCGAAGTAGTGGCTTTGATCAAGTGCCATAAGGCCAATAGGTGTCGACTTTTCGTAACGAATAGTCATTAAGCATCCTAAAACAGTCCAATCTCTTGGTGAAATCCCGCGGGAGAGGAGTTCATCAAGAATCATTCCTTGAGGGAGTTTTCCTGATTCAAGGCATTTGGTGGCTTCTTCTAAGCTTAAGGCTTGATTATATTCCATATTTCCTACGGTTTGTGGGATTTTGATAGTCAATTCAGCACTATCCTCAAAAGTACGAATGCGCATGGCAATTTTATGCTGGCGGAGATAAAAATCTGGCGTGTCTAGGTAATAGTTTTCTGTGTTATCGGTAAAATTTCCGAAAAATTTGCTTGTAATCGGAGATACTCTTCCTTAGTTAAAAGAGTTTTCATTTCAATTTCCAAATGTTTCATTTTTTTAACCTTTTCCTTATCTATGAAAGCGATTATATGGTATAATAAGCATTGTATTTATTGTATATGATTTTTTCTATAAAATCAAAGACTAGATAAATCTAAAGTGTATAGAGAATTGGACACAAAAAATATATGATTACAGAATGGGAAGAGTTTTTAGATCCTTACATTCAGGCTGTTGGAGAGTTGAAGATTAAACTTCGTGGTATTCGCAAACAATACCGTAAGCAAAATAAACATTCTCCAATCGAGTTTGTAACTGGTCGCGTAAAACCGATTGAAAGTATCAAGGAAAAAATGGTCCGTCGTGGAATCGGCTATGATACACTTGAGCAAGACTTGCAGGATATTGCAGGTTTGCGTGTTATGGTTCAATTTGTAGATGACGTGAAAGAAGTTGTCTCTATCCTTCATAAAAGACAGGATATGAGAGTCGTCCAAGAACGAGACTATATTAAGCATCGTAAGGCTTCTGGCTATCGTTCGTATCACTTGATTATCGAGTACACTGTTGACACGATTAAGGGTGCTAAAACGATTTTAGTTGAGATTCAGATTCGAACTTTGGCCATGAATTTTTGGGCAACAATCGAACATTCGCTCAACTATAAATATCAGGGAGATTTCCCAGAGGAAATCAAGGAGCGACTTGCCATTACAGCGAGGATTTCTCACCAGTTAGACGAAGAAATGAGCAAGATTCGTGATGATATTCAAGAAGCACAAGCTCTCTTTGATCCCTTACATAGAAAGTTAAATGACGGGGTAGGAAACAGTGACGATACCGATGAAGAATACAGGTAAACGAATTGATCTAATCGCTAACCGCAAGCCTCAAAGTCAAAGAGTCCTATATGAGTTAAAAGATCGACTCAGGAAAAATAACTTTATATTAAACGACAAAAATCCAGATATTGTGATTTCCATTGGTGGTGATGGCATGCTCTTGTCTGCCTTTCACAAGTATGAAGACCAGCTGGATAAGGTACGCTTTGTGGGAGTTCATACGGGACACCTGGGATTTTATACGGACTATCGTGATTTCGAACTGGATCAACTGGTTACTAATCTGCTATTAGACAGTGGAGCACGGGTATCATATCCGCTTTTAAATGTAAAGATTTTTCTGGAAAATGGTGAAGTGAAGATTTTCCGTGCCTTGAACGAGGCTAGCATTCGGAGAACTGATCGAACCATGGTAGCGGATGTTGTTATCAATCATGTACCGTTTGAACGCTTTCGCGGGGATGGTTTGACCGTCTCGACACCGACTGGAAGCACAGCCTATAATAAATCTCTTGGTGGTGCTGTATTACATCACACTATCGAAGCTCTACAATTGACAGAGATTGCAAGTTTGAACAATCGTGTCTATAGGACTCTCGGTTCGTCAATCATTGTACCTAAGAAGGATAAGATTGAGTTGATACCGACTCGTAATGACTATCATACCATTTCAGTTGACAATAGTGTTTATTCCTTCCGTAATATTGAGCGAATAGAGTACCAGATTGATCACCACAAGATCCACTTTGTCGCAACTCCAAGTCATACCAGTTTTTGGAATCGTGTCAAGGATGCCTTTATTGGTGAGGTGGATGAATGAGATTTGAGTTCATTGCTGACGAACACGTTAAGGTAAAGACCTTTTTAAAAAAGCATGAAGTCTCTAAAGGTTTGCTAGCCAAAATCAAGTTTCGAGGTGGAGATATTCGCGTAAACGGTCATCCACAAAATGCAACCTATCTCTTGGATATAGGAGATGTGGTTATCATTGACATTCCTCCTGAGGAAGGTTTCGAGACACTGGATGCAATAGATTATCCACTGGATATTCTGTTTGAGGATGATCATTTCTTAATTCTAAACAAACCCTTTGGTGTGGCCTCAATTCCTAGTGTCAATCATTCCAATACCATCGCTAACTTTATCAAGGGCTACTATGTGAAACAGAACTATGAAAATCAGCAGGTTCACATTGTAACCAGACTAGATCGAGATACTTCGGGTTTGATGCTTTTTGCGAAACATGGTTATGCTCATGCTAGACTAGACAAACAATTGCAAAAGAAAGCCATTGAAAAGCGATACTTTGCTCTGGTTAAAGGAGATGGTTTTCTGGAACCTCAAGGTGAGATTATTGCACCGATTGCCCGTGACGAAGATTCAATCATTACTAGACGAGTGGCAAAAGGTGGTAAGTATGCCCATACTTCCTATCGTATAGTGGAGTCTTATGGCAATATTCATCTAGTTGATATTCAACTGCATACAGGAAGGACACATCAGATTCGTGTCCATTTCTCCCATATCGGTTTCCCTTTGCTTGGTGATGACCTATATGGTGGTAGTCTTGAACATGGCATAGAGCGTCAAGCTCTGCATTGCCATTACTTATCGTTTTATCATCCTTTTCTTGAAGAGCAGTTGGAGATGGAAAGTCCACTGCCGGATGATTTCAACACCCTTATTACTCAGTTATCAAATAATAATTTATCTTAAAAGGAGTAAAAACTCATGGAAGTTTTTGAAAGTTTAAAAGCCAACCTAGTTGGTAAAAATGCACGTATTGTTTTGCCTGAAGGTGAAGAACCACGTATTCTTCAAGCAACAAAACGCATCGTAAAAGAAACAGAAGTTATTCCTGTCCTACTAGGAAATCCTGATAAAATTAAAATCTATCTTGAAATCGAAGGAATCATGGATGGTTATGAAGTGATTGATCCTACACATTATCCTCAATTTGAAGACATGGTAGCATCACTTGTAGAACGTCGTAAAGGAAAAATGACTGAAGAAGAAGCTCGCGAAATCTTGGTTAAAGACGTGAACTATTTTGGTGTTATGTTGGTATACATGGGCTTGGTAGATGGAATGGTTTCGGGAGCTATTCACTCTACTGCGGCAACTGTTCGTCCAGCCCTTCAAATCATTAAAACACGTCCAAATGTTAGTCGTACTTCAGGTGCCTTCCTTATGGTTCGTGGCACTGAGCGTTACCTATTTGGTGACTGTGCCATCAATATCAATCCTGATGCTGAAGCATTGGCAGAGATTGCGATTAACTCTGCTATCACAGCTAAGATGTTCGGTATCGAACCAAAAATTGCAATGCTAAGCTATTCAACTAAAGGTTCTGGTTTTGGTGAAAGCGTAGATAAAGTTGTTGAAGCAACTAAGATTGCTCATGATCTTCGTCCTGACCTTGAAATTGATGGGGAATTGCAATTTGATGCTGCCTTCGTTCCAGAAACAGCTGCTCTTAAGGCACCAGGAAGCAAGGTTGCTGGACAAGCAAACGTCTTTATCTTCCCAGGTATCGAAGCAGGAAATATTGGCTACAAGATGGCAGAACGTCTCGGTGGATTTGCAGCGGTTGGTCCAGTATTGCAAGGTTTGAACAAACCAGTTAATGACCTTTCTCGTGGATGTAATTCAGACGACGTCTTCAAACTTACTCTTATCACAGCAGCCCAAGCTGTACACCAATAAAATACAAGATAGAGGCTGGGACAAAAGTCCTAGCCTCTCAATTGTCTTTGGAGTGTAGTTCAAGACGCAGTGGTTGAGTGGGCTCTACTACGCTGATTTCATAAGCTTTTACAGCCCTACTCAACTGTGCGGAGGTTGGACGACGAAATCGAATTCTAACGAATTACTGATTTCTGACCCACTCTCTTTTCGTTGAATTTTAAATCTAAATTTGATACAATGTATTTACAAATCATATTTACAACGAGGTATTAATCATGGCAAATACTCAACCTGTTAATTTTAGAGCAGATTCGACTTTTTACCAACAAACGAAAGAAATCTTAGCTGATGAAAAGTTAACCCTGTCAGATATCTTTAATGCTGCACTTCGTAAAATTGCGACAGGTGCAGTTGATCCTAAAGAATTCGTATTTAGTGATTCACAAGAGACCCAATATCAGGTTGCTTTTGAAGACTTGAAAAAAGAAATCTTGATGGGACATCAAGAAATTGAGCAAGGTAAACTAACGTCTTTAGCAGATGTAAGAAAGGAATTTGGACTTGAGTAATTATAAACGTTACCATGTTTCTCTTACGGATAAAGCTAAGAAAGACTTGAGAGAAATACATGATTATATTGTACTGAATTTTTACAGTCAACAATCTGCCGATAGTAAACTAGACCTTATTCTAACGGCACTAGAAACTTTAGAAACCTTTCCAGAAGCATGCCCTTTGGTATCGAGTCGAGGTTATGGTGAATTAACAAATGACGGAAAACGTTATCGATATATGCCAATTGAAAATTACTTAGCTTTTTATTATATCGACAAATATGAGGTTTATGTCTCCAGAATATTAAATTCCAAGCAGAATTGGGCTAAGTTATTCAATAAGTAGAAGTAAAAATTTTTTTGAATCGTTTAGTCCCACTCTTTGTCCCCCTAAGAAAGGAAGTTTTTTAAATTGAAATACAAATTTCTATTCTTCGACCTCGATCATACCTTACTCGATTTTGATGCTGCCGAGGATATAGCTCTGACGCAACTCTTAGAAGAAGAAGGAGTTGAGGATATCCAAGCTTACAAAGATTATTATGTACTATGAACAAATTACTTTGGAAGGATTTGGAACAGAAAAAGATTACAAAATCAGAATTGATCAATACACGTTTTGCAAAATTATTTGCTCACTTTGGCATTGAAAAAGATGGGTCCTACTTAGCAGAACGCTACCAGTTTTTCCTATCAAAACAGGGACAGACTTTCCCAGGTGTCGAAGATTTATTAAAAAAATTGATAAGTCAAGGTTATGAGCTTTATGCTGCGACAAATGGAATCACCTATATTCAGACAGGTCGTTTGGAACAATCAGGTATTGCGCCATTTTTCAAGGAAATCTTCATTTCTGAGCAACTCCATACCCAAAAACCAGATGCTGAATTCTATGAAAAAATTGGAGCTCGTATCCCTAACTTTGATAAAAAATATGCCCTTATGATTGGTGATTCTTTGTCAGCTGATATTCAAGGTGGAAATAATGCTGGCATCGATACCGTCTGGTACAATCCTCAACATTTAGAAAATACAACACAACTACATCCAACATATGAAGTTCATTCTTATAAAGATTTGGTGAATTATTTAGGAAAACTTTAAAGATGCTAAAATAAAATTAAAAAAAGGGGCATGAAATTATGGGAACATGGAGGGCAACGATATTTGGAAATGATACTTCCTTAGATATTAAAGAAGAATTTTTTGAAAGATACAATCGAGGTGAAGATGCAAGTACAATTAAAAATGACTTGACATCAGATTTATACGATGACGATATGTATGATGTCTTGTTTGCCTTAGCACATTGTTTATGGGAAGTTGGGCAATTAGATGATGAATTCTTGCTTGAAATCAAAGAGATCATTATCAACAAAGAGGATTTAGAACTTGCCCAAGAATTGGGTGCAGATAGTGAATTTTTAGAACAAAGAAGTGAAAATCTAGAAAAGTTTTTAGAAAAAATTAGTGTAAAAAAAGAAAATCCCAAAAAGAGAATTGCTCCGCCTGTTCCTGTAGAAAGCAAATATAGGAACGGTGCTGTGGTGGTGTTTCAGTATGAAGATGGTATGTATGGTGCTTTGATAGCGGTAGATGGAGCTTTCTTTGATAAGGAAACCTATTATGCTTATCTACTGACTGATATTAAAATTCCTAGAAAACCCACCATGGAAGATGTACGATCAGCACGGATTCTTGATCCGAGTTTTCATAGTGTAGAATTCAATTCATTTCGTGACTCTAAGTATTACTACACTTTTGTAAATTGTATTTCAGGTTATTTAAAAAGTACAGCAACTAAAAAAATTTGAAAAAAATACAACGATAGTGTTTTTGAAATAATAGGCTATCTTTCAGATTGGGGGAGTTGCTGTAGCGCGGCTTCTGGAGGATTTGATTACTATAAACAAAAATCAAGTGATGAGTTTAGGATAAGCGTTGCAAAGGAATTGAATAAAAGTTTTAATGAAAATCTTAATACTCGAACAGAATTGACTATTGATGAAATCGACAAAGAATTTATCCTTTCTAATACGAGAAAAGGTGTTGAATAAAGGCTCTTTTAGTATAAATTCTCTATAAAACTTCTCAAATCTCAATAGATACTTTTAAAAGTGGTTTAGATAGCCACTTTTTGCTATAATAGAGGCAGTATTAACGAAGGAGTAGTAAATGATGTCTAGGCCAACTCTTTCTCTTTATGAACCGTTGTATTCACTAAAGGAAGTTGATCAAAATATCTGGATAGTAGACGGTGATTTGATACAAATGGATATGAAGGTCTTCAAACTTCCTTTTCAGACACGTATGACGGTGATTAAGTTAAATGATGGCAAACTTTGGATTCATTCTCCTATTGCGCCAAATGAGAAACTTTTTACTGAACTAGACGCTTTGGGCAAAGTCGCTTACCTGATTTCACCAAATAAGATTCACTACGCCTATATTGCAGATTGGAAACAAAGATATCCTCATGCGCAAGCATTGTCTAGTCCAGGAGTAGAAGAGAGAGCGAAAAGTCAGAAAGTCAAGGTTGTATTTGATGCTCCCTTAACAGATAAGGCTCCTGACTTATGGTCTGATGAGATTGATCAACTCATTTTTAAGGGAAGTTCAGTCATTGAAGAGGTGGTGTTTTTTCATAAATCAACTAAAACACTAATTGTAACAGACCTCATAGAGAATTTTGAACCGGAAAAGATAGCTAGTCCAATCCGAAGAAGATTCTATCGTTTAGCTCGTGTAACATCCCCTGATGGTCAAACTCCTATCGATTATCGGATGACTTTTTTAGGAAGACAAAGGGAAGCAAAGGTTTCCTTTTCCCGTATGTTAAACTGGAAACCGGATAAAATCATACTTGCACATGGTTTATGCTTTTTTAAAAACGGTACGGATGAATTAAGACGTGCTTTTAGATGGATACTATAAAGGAGAGAAAGATGCAACACTCATCTTGGCATGCTTTGATTAAAGAGCAATTACCTGAAGGTTATTTTGGGAAAATCAATCACTTTATGGAGCAGGTTTATGCTCAAGGAACTGTATATCCTCCTAAAGAAAAGGTTTTTCAGGCTCTTATAACAACTCCTCTGGAAGAGGTTAAAGTGGTAATTCTGGGCCAAGATCCCTATCATGGGCCTGGTCAAGCTCAGGGCTTGAGTTTTTCAGTCCCAGATGCTATTCCAGCACCTCCTTCTTTGCAAAATATCTTGAAAGAACTTGCTGATGATATTGGAGTTAAGAATTCACATGATTTGACTACTTGGGCGGAGCAAGGGGTTCTTTTGTTAAATGCCTGTCTTACAGTTCCGGCAGGACAGGCCAACGGTCATGCTGGTCAAATATGGGAGCCATTTACAGATGCAGTGATTAAGGTTGTCAATAATTTAGATAAACCAGTAGTTTTTATACTCTGGGGTGCCTATGCACGCAAAAAGAAGGTCTTGGGTAACTAATCCTCAGCACTTGATTATCGAATCAGCCCACCCAAGTCCTCTTTCTGTTTACAGAGGATTTTGGGGCTCCAAGCCTTTTTCCAAGGCCAATGCATTCTTAAAAGAAACAGGACAAGAGCCAATCGATTGGCTTAGATAAGGAGAGAATATGCCTCAGTTAGCGACAATTTGCTACATTGATAATGGAAAAGAATTGCTCATGCTTCATCGCAATAAAAAGCCTAATGATGTCCATGAAGGAAAATGGATCGGTGTAGGTGGAAAAATAGAACGGGGGGAAACTCCACAAGAATGTGCTGCTCGTGAGATTTTAGAAGAAACTGGTCTAAAAGCAAAACCAGTATTAAAAGGAGTGATCACTTTTCCTGAATTCACTCCTGACTTGGACTGGTACACCTATGTGTTTAAGGTGACAGAGTTTGAGGGTGATTTGATTGACTGTAACGAAGGGACCTTAGAATGGGTTCCTTACGATGAAGTTTTAAGCAAACCGACCTGGGAAGGTGACCATACCTTTGTCGAGTGGCTTTTAGAAGATAAACCCTTCTTTTCAGCCAAGTTTGTCTATGATGGTGATAAGTTATTGGATACCCAAGTGGATTTCTACGAATAAAGGAGTATAGTTATGTTAGTAATCAAAAACGGCCGTGTGATGGATCCAAAGTCTGGTTTGGATCAAGTCAGTGATATTTTAGTTGAAAATGGAAAAATCGTTAAAATCGCTACTCGAATCGATGTTGAGGGAGTTCAAGTAATAGATGCTACTGGTCTTGTAGTTGCGCCTGGATTTGTGGATATCCATGTTCATTTCCGTGAACCAGGTCAAACACATAAAGAAGACATTCATACAGGTGCTTTAGCAGCCGCAGCAGGTGGTTTTACAACTGTCGTTATGATGGCTAATACCAATCCAACTATCTCAGATGTTGAGACTTTAGAGGAAGTTCTTCAATCTGCAGCTAAGGAAAAGATCAACGTTAAATCTGTCGCAACGATTACCAAAAACTTTAATGGTCAAGACCTAACTGACTTTAAAGCTCTTTTAGATGCTGGGGCAGTTGGTTTTTCTGATGACGGGATTCCTCTTGAAAGTAGTAAAGTTGTCAAGGAAGCCATGGAAGAAGCGAAAAAACTAAATACTTTTATTAGTCTTCATGAAGAAGATCCTGGCTTAAATGGTACGCTTGGTTTTAACGAGAATATCGCTAAAGAGCATTTTCATATCTGCGGTGCAACAGGAGTTGCAGAGTACGCTATGATTGCTCGTGATGTCATGATTGCCTATGCAACCAAGGCTCATGTTCATATTCAGCATTTGTCAAAAGAAGAAAGTGTAAAAGTTGTGGAGTTTGCTCAAAATATGGGAGCAAACGTAACTGCAGAAGTAGCTCCACAGCATTTTTCGAAGACTGAAGCTCTGCTTTTGACTAAAGGAAGTAACGCTAAGATGAATCCACCTCTTCGTTTGGAATCAGACCGACGTGCAGTTATTGAAGGTTTAAAATCTGGAGTCATTTCTGTCATTGCTACTGACCACGCGCCTCACCATGCTGACGAGAAAAATGTTGAGGATATTACCAAAGCGCCATCAGGTATGACAGGCTTGGAAACTTCTTTGTCACTAGGTTTAACCTATTTGGTGGAAGCTGGCGAGTTGAGTTTAATGCAATTGCTAGAAAAAATGACCTATAATCCAGCAAAACTTTATAATTTTGAAGCAGGTTATCTAACAGAAAATGGGCCAGCTGATATTACAATTTTTGATGATAAAGCGGATCGAATTGTAGATACACATTTTGCTTCTAGAGCAGCTAATTCACCATTTATTGGTGAAACCTTAAAAGGGCAGGTTAAATACACTATCTGTAAGGGACAAATCGTTTATCAAGCAGATTAGGAGCTTGAGGATGAATTATTTTCGTAAACTTAGAGATAGAAAACGAAAGGCTTGTCACGGAGTGTTTTGTCCTGCTGCCAACCGTGCTAAAATTCAATATGAAACCAAGGAAAAAGCTGACCACGCCGTAGACTATGATAATGGTGGCTTGGTTAGGAGTTATTATTGCAACACTTGTAATTGTTGGCACACGACATCAAAAGTTAGTAATCCGCCATTAAGCTTAAAAAAATACGGCTTAAAGCTTTTTGGCTTGGATGAAAAGGAGTAGAAAGAGTAGGTATGCATACAACAGAAACTATTAAAGACAAAATCATCTTATTTTTAAAAATATTCTTTCCGATATTGATTTACCAATTTGCTAATTATTCGGCTTCCTTTGTTGATACAACAATGACGGGGCAGTATAATACACTGGATCTAGCGGGTGTTTCAATTGCAACTAGTTTGTGGAATCCTTTCTTTACCTTCCTGACAGGGATTGTCTCGGCCTTGGTCCCTATTATTGGTCACCATTTGGGACAAGGAAAAAAGAAAGAAGTTTCTTCGGATTTTTATCAATTTCTTTATTTGGCTTTAGCCTTATCTATCGTACTTTTTGGCTTGGTTTTCTTTTTAGCACCAATTGTCTTACAATTCATGGGGCTGGAAGTGGCTGTATCCAGTGTTGCCATACGTTATCTGTGGCTCCTAGCCATCGGTATTATTCCTCTCTTGCTTTTTAGTGTTATTCGATCGCTACTTGATACGCTAGGACTAACAAAGTTGTCTATGTATCTTATGCTTCTTTTACTTCCTTTAAATAGTGGATTTAACTATTTACTAATATATGGAGCTTTTGGTTTTCCTGAGTTAGGAGGTGCAGGAGCAGGTCTGGGAACTTCCCTCGCTTACTGGGCCTTGTTGCTGATTTCGACTTTGGTCTTAATAAAGCATAAAAAGCTTAAGGATTATCAACTCCAAAAACCTATGCCCCTACAAATCAAAAAAATCAAGGAAGCTATTTATCTTGGTCTACCAATTGGTGGGACGGTATTTGCTGAAGTAGCCATTTTTTCAGTTGTTGGTTTGATTATGGCGAAATTCTCATCACTTATTATTGCCAGTCATCAGTCAGCTATGAACTTTTCAAATCTGATGTATGCTTTTCCTATGAGTATTTCAACTGCCATGGCCATTGTGATTTCTTATGAGGTAGGAGCTAAACGGTTAGACGATGCTAAACAGTATATCCATATTGGTCGTTTAACAGCAATAGTATTTGCGGTTTTAACACTTAGTTTTCTCTACATTTATCGTGAAAATGTAGCCAGACTATATGGTCAAGATTCAGAATTTATCCAACTGACAGCATCTTTTATGACCTATAGCTTGTTCTTCCAGTTAGCTGATACCTTTGCGGCACCTTTACAAGGTATTTTAAGAGGTTACAAGGATACGATTGTTCCTTTTTGTCTTGGTCTTATCGGATACTGGGGTGTTGGGATTCCGCTTGGGTTATATCTTGATTATTCGACTAGTTTAGGTGCGTATTCCTATTGGATTGCTCTTATCATTAGTTTAATGGTAAGTGGAATTCTTTATCAGTGGCGTTTACAAGTTATTATGAAAAGATTCAAATAATTTGTTGAAAAATGATGAAAAAAACAGCTTGTGAAATTTGTATTTTATATAAAGAAAAGTCTTGATTTTACTGACTTTTTCTTTTTTATATATGAAAAAAATTGCAAGCATATTTTTTGACACTAATTAACCTATAAAGTAAAATAGAACTATAAGAATTTAAACTTAGAAAGGCAAGATTATGTCAACTTTAGATAAAAATCTTTTGCTTGAGATGTTCCGTAAGATGGAAGAAATTCGTCGTATGGACTTAAAAATTGCTCAATTAGTAAAAAAAGGAAAAGTGCCCGGTATGACGCACTTTTCTGTTGGTGAGGAAGCTGCTAACGTCGGAGCTATGTTAGCTCTAAACGCAGATGATCTGATCACTTCAAATCACCGTGGTCACGGTCAAGCCATCGCTAAAGGTATTGACCTTAATGGCATGATGGCTGAAATCCTAGGTAAGTATACCGGAACTTGTAAAAGGTAAAGGTGGATCAATGCACATCGCCGACCTTGATGCAGGTAACCTTGGTGCCAACGGTATTGTTGGTGGTGGTATGGGGATTGCAGTAGGTGCTGCCCTTACTCAACAAATGAAAAACACTGGTAAAATCGTTGTCTGCTTCTTTGGTGATGGGGCAACAAACGAAGGTGTTTTCCACGAAGCGGTGAATATGGCTTCAATTTGGAATCTTCCAGTAATTTTCTACTGTATCAATAACGGTTATGGAATCTCTGCCGATATTAAGAAAATGACAAATGTCAAGCATATCCATGAGCGTAGTGCTGCTTACGGTATTCTTGGTATGTTTATCGAAGATGGTAACAATGTAATCGATGTCTACGAAGGATTTAAGAAAGCAGTTGACCATGTTCGTTCTGGTAAAGGCCCTGTATTAATTGAAAGTGTAACCTATCGTTGGCTTGGTCACTCATCTTCAGACCCAGGTAAATATCGTACACGTGAAGAAGTAGAAGAGTGGAAACAACAAGATCCAATCGAAAATCTTCGCAAGTACCTTGTTGAAAATAAGATTGCTAGCGAAGAAGAACTTGAAGAAATTCAAGCACAGGTCAAGGAAGCAGTGGAAGCATCTGTTAAATTTGCAGAAGAAAGTCCATTCCCTCCACTCGAATCAGCATTTGAAGATATTTACGCAGACTAAGGAGAAGTAGAGAAAATATGGAAACTAAATTAATGTCTTTCCGCGATACCATTATCCTTGCAATGTCTGAGGAAATGCGTCGCGACGAAAATGTGCTTTTGATGGGTGAAGATGTCGGAGTTTTCGGTGGAGACTTTGGTACATCTGTAGGTATGCTTGAAGAATTTGGACCAGAACGTGTTCGTGACTGTCCTATTTCAGAAGCTGCAATTTCTGGTGCAGCTGCTGGTGCTGCTATGACTGGACTTCGCCCAATCGTTGATATGACTTTCATGGACTTTTCAGTTATTGCCATGGATAATATCGTCAACCAAGCAGCTAAAACTCGTTACATGTTTGGCGGTAAAGGTCAAGTGCCGATTACAATCCGCTGTGCCGCTGGTAACGGAGTAGGTTCTGCAGCACAACACTCACAATCATTGGAATCATGGTTTACTCATATCCCAGGATTGAAGGTTGTTGCTCCAGGTACACCTGCTGATATGAAGGGACTTCTTAAGTCTTCTATCCGTGATAACAACCCAGTCATCATCCTTGAATACAAATCAGAATTTAACCAAAAAGGTGAAGTTCCAGTTGATCCGGACTATACAATTCCGCTTGGTGTTGGTGAAATTAAACGAGAAGGAACTGATGTAACAGTTGTAACATACGGTAAAATGCTTCGTCGTGTCATGCAAGCAGCTGAAGAATTGGCTGAAGAAGGCATCTCAGTAGAAGTAGTAGACCCACGTACCTTGGTTCCACTTGATAAAGACATCATCATTAACTCAGTTAAGAAAACTGGAAAAGTAGTTCTTGTCAACGATGCCCACAAGACAAGTGGTTTTATCGGTGAAATCTCAGCTATTATCTCAGAATCAGAAGCATTCGATTATTTAGATGCACCTATTCGCCGTTGTGCAGTGAGGATGTACCAATGCCTTATGCACAAAATCTTGAAAATGCAATGATTCCAACAGTTGAAAGCATCAAAGATGCAATCCGTAAAACTCACAACAAACAATAGTACATAAAATAAATTATGTAAATAAATCAGACGAGAAGCTTTGTATCGATAGATGCAAAGTTCTCTACGTCCTTGATATCTTAGATTAGAGCACGGGCTAAAGTCTGTGTGAAAAAGATAAACTTTCCTAGAAACTAAAGTTTCTTCGTCAAGTTTCCTATTTTCACTTTGACTTTTAACGCCCTTAGTATCTTAAAATAGAATAGGAGAGGTCATGGCTGATGATAAGCTAAGAGCGACTCCTGCGGCTAGAAAATTAGCAGATGATTTAGGGATCAATCTCTACGACATTTCTGGCTCAGGCGCAAACGGTCGTGTCCACAAAGAAGACGTGGAAACATATAAAGACACTAACGTGGTTCGCATTTCACCACTCGCAAAACGAATTGCACTAGAGCATAATATTGCTTGGCAAGAAATTCAAGGAACAGGTCATCGTGGTAAAATCATGAAGAAGGACGTTTTAGCCTTCCTTCCTGAAAATATTGAAAACGATACGATTAAATCACCTGCTCAAATTGAGAAAGTGGAAGAAGTTCCAGATAATGTAACACCTTATGGAGAAATCGAGCGTATTCCGATGACTCCTATGCGTAAGGTTATTGCTCAACGTATGGTTGAATCATACTTGACTGCACCAACCTTCACGCTTAACTACGATGTAGATATGTCTGAAATGCTTGCCCTTCGTAAGAAAGTCCTTGAACCGATTATGGAAGGAACTGGTAAGAAAATCACTGTTACAGATCTGCTTTCACTTGCGGTTGTTAAGACACTGATGAAACATCCATACATTAACGCTTCTTTGACTGAAGATGGTAAGACAATTATCACTCACAACTATGTCAACCTTGCGATGGCGGTTGGTATGGATAATGGATTGATGACACCAGTTGTCTATAATGCAGAAAAAATGAGCTTGTCTGAGTTGGTAGTTGCATTTAAAGACGTTATTGGACGTACCTTAGATGGTAAACTAGCTCCTAGCGAATTGCAAAATTCAACCTTCACAATTAGTAACTTGGGGATGTTTGGTGTTCAATCATTTGGTCCTATCATCAACCAACCAAACTCAGCAATTCTTGGGGTTAGCTCAACAGTTGAGAAACCAGTTGTAGTAAATGGTGAAATCGTAATTCGTCCAATTATGAGTCTTGGATTGACAATTGACCACCGTGTCGTAGATGGTATGGCTGGTGCTAAGTTTATGAAAGACTTGAAAGCTTTGATTGAAAACCCAATCTCAATGTTGGTTTAGAGAATTTATTTTTAGAAATATAGATAAAGGAAGTAAGATATGGCCTTAGAAGTAATTATGCCAAAAGCCGGCGTGGATATGACAGAAGGACAAATCGTCCAATGGAATAAAAAAGTCGGAGAATTTGTAAAAGAAGGAGAAATCCTTTTGGAAATCATGACTGACAAAGTCAGCATGGAATTGGAAGCAGAAGAAGATGGATACTTAATCGCTATCCTTAAAGGTGATGGTGAAACGGTCCCTGTTACAGAAGTTATCGGTTATCTTGGTGAAGAAGGGGAAAATATCCCAACAGCTGGAGCAGCTGCACCAGAAGCTAGCCCAGCACCTGCAGCAAGTGCTTCAAACGATGATGGTAAGAGCGATGATGCTTACGATATCGTTGTTATTGGTGGTGGACCTGCTGGTTATGTATCTGCCATTAAAGCAGCTCAATTAGGTGGTAAGGTTGCTCTTGTTGAGAAATCTGAACTTGGTGGAACATGCTTGAACCGCGGATGTATCCCAACTAAGACTTACCTCCATAACGCTGAAATTATCGAAAATATCGGTCATGCTGCAAATCGAGGTATCGTGATTGAAAATCCTAACTTCACAGTTGATATGGACAAACTTTTAGAAACAAAATCTAAAGTTGTTAATACTCTTGTTGGTGGTGTTGCAGGACTACTTCGTAGCTACGGCGTTGATGTTCATAAAGGTATCGGTACTATTACTAAAGATAAGAATGTCTTGGTAAATGGTTCTGAATTGCTTGAAACTAAGAAGATCATCCTTGCTGGTGGTTCAAAAGTAAGCAAAATCAACGTTCCTGGTATGGAATCATCTCTTGTGATGACTAGTGATGATATCCTTGAAATGAACGAAGTTCCAGAAAGCCTTGTCATCATTGGTGGCGGTGTTGTCGGAATCGAACTTGGACAAGCCTTTCATGACATTTGGTTCAAAAGTTACTGTTATCGAAATGATGGATCGCATTGTCCCAGCAATGGATGCGGAAGTATCTAAGAACCTTCGCTTGATTCTTGAACGCAAAGGTATGACTATCTTGACAGGTACTAAACTGCAAGAAATCATTGAAGAAGATGGCAAACTCCGTATCAAAGTTGAAGGAAAAGATGATATCATCGCGAATAAAGCCCTTCTTTCAATCGGTCGTGTTCCAGATCTTGAAGGAATCGGAGAAGTTGAGTTTGAGTTAGACCGTGGTCGTATCAAGGTTAATGAATACATGGAAACTTCTGTTCCAGGTATCTATGCACCAGGTGATATCAACGGTACTAAGATGTTGGCCCACGCTGCCTTCCGTATGGGTGAAGTAGCGGCTGAAAATGCTCTTAAAGGAAACCACGCTGTTGCCAAATTGAACTTGACTCCTGCAGCTATCTACACACTTCCAGAAGTAGCAGCAGTTGGTTTGACTGAAGAACAAGCTCGTGAGAAATATGATGTCCAAATCGGTAAATTCAACTTTGCCGCAAACGGACGTGCCATTGCATCTGATGCTGCTCAAGGATTTGTTAAAGTCATTGCAGACAAGAAATATGGTGAAATCCTTGGTGTTCATATCATTGGTCCTGCTGCTGCAGAGTTGATCAATGAAGCGTCAAGTATCATCGAAATGGAAATCACTGTTGAAGAAATGCTTAAGACAATCCACGGACACCCAACATACTCTGAAGTTATGTACGAAGCATTTGCGGATGTTCTTGGAATGGCTATCCATTCACCTAAGAAAAAATAAAAATAGATAGACTAGACTGGAATTGTTTTCCAGTCTCTATCGTATTAGAAGGTATCTTATGAAATACATTATCAATCATTCAAACGACACTGCCTTTAATATTGCTTTAGAGGAGTACGCTTTTAAGCATCTTCTTGATGAAGATCAAATCTTCCTTCTTTGGATCAACAAACCATCTATCATTGTAGGTCGTCACCAAAATACCATCGAAGAAATTAACCGTGACTATGTTCGTGAAAATGGAATTGAAGTAGTCCGTCGAATCAGTGGTGGTGGAGCTGTTTACCATGATTTGAACAACCTTAACTATACCATCATTTCAAAAGAAGATGAAAACAAGGCCTTTGACTTCAAGAGCTTCTCTACTCCAGTTATCAATACTTTGGCTGAACTTGGTGTTAAAGCTGAATTTACAGGCCGTAACGACTTAGAAATAGACGGCAAGAAATTCTGTGGAAATGCTCAAGCCTATATCAATGGACGTATCATGCACCACGGTTGCTTGCTCTTTGACGTGGATTTGTCAGTCCTAGCTAACGCACTTAAAGTGTCTAAAGATAAGTTTGAATCAAAAGGGGTTAAATCAGTCCGTGCTCGCGTAACTAATATTATCGATGAGTTGCCAGAAAAGATCACTGTTGAAGAGTTTCGTGACCTACTTTTGGAATACATGAAAAAAGAATACCCTGAAATGACAGAGTATGTGTTCTCAGATGAAGAATTGGCTGAAATCAATCGAATCAAAGAAACTAAGTTTGGGACTTGGGACTGGAACTATGGAAAGTCTCCTGAATACAATGTCCGTCGTGGCACAAAATTCCCAAGCGGTAAGGTGGAAATCTTCGCTAATGTCATTGAATCAAAAATTCAAGACATTAAGATCTACGGTGACTTCTTCGGTATCGAAGATGTAGCAGCTGTAGAAGATGTCCTTCGTGGCGTTAAATACGAACGCGAAGATGTTCTTAAAGCCCTTCAAACCATTAACTTAGGCCGTTATTTCGCAGGAATTACTGCAGAAGAAATTGCTGAAGCTGTTGTTGAATAAAGTAAAAGATATCCATTTAACATGGATATCTTTTATCTTAGACTTGATATTCAAAAATAATGAGAGTAGAATAAAGAGGAAATCTGAACAAAAAGGGGATCAAATTCAATGATGAAAGTACCAGTAGAAAATCTTGGTCTATTTGAACAGTTAGACCGTATAGTAGTGGCTTTTTTTAGTAAGCAACAACCTTCAAGTCCATATGATTTGAATATCAGTATTACACAAGAACACCTTGACCAGAAAAAGCAAGAGCTAGAACCATTAGGCTATCAAGCTGTCCAACTACCATTAGGAATGGCTTTAGATAATGTCATCCAGCAACCTCATTATAAAAATTTAATCCTTGGCGGACTTGCTCCCGACGAAATTATAGTCAGCAAAGAAGAATTAATGCCTTTGAAAGATATTGTGGATAGTTTTTGTATTATGTACGCTGCAGCGAATAACAGACTGGAAAATAGTAAGGCTTATGAATTAATGAAAGATAAGACGGTTTATTTTATTGGTAAACTATTTACAGATATTCCAAAAGAAGGTGATGAAATTGCTTATTTAGGAATTGATCGAATAGCGGGCGATGGTACACCATATGAAGCTATTAAATGCTTTCTAACGGAAGAGAGCGCAGAGAAGTTCAATGGTGAAAAAAGACCTGTCACCCCTGCAAACTTGGCCTATCTAAAATCATTCTGGGGAAAACCAGTCATTATTGAGCCACACCGTAATTATTGGATTGAATTTTTATAGAAAGAATAAAAGAGCGTAAGATTCGATAAAAAATCCTACGCTCTTTTTCTAACACTAAAAATATTACATAATTTATATTATGTATCTTATAAACTATCCAAGGCATTTTTCTGTTCGTCATTTACAATATGGGTATACAAGTCGGTAACTTGTGTGCTAGCATGTCCTAGCTGGTGGCTGACCAAAACCTGTGATTTTGTTGCATCATATAGACGCGTTGCTAATGTATGGCGTAATTTATGGGGTGTCACGCGGATTTTGAAGTCTTCCGAATACTTAGCTACCATCTTTTCAACACTAGAAGCATCAATTCGATTTGGAACACCTCGATACAAGGTCAGAAAGAGGGCTGTATCGGTCTTTTCTGTCTTATAACGTTTGTCTCTTATAGCGAGATATTGATCTAAATAGGGTTTAGCAAAGGCAGCAACATTGACTGAGTCGCGCTTTCCACCCTTACGAGTAACATCGATGACCATCATTTTGAGGTTGAGATCTCGAAGGTCAAGGTTAACTGCTTCAGAGAGACGAACACCAGAAGCGAGAAGAAGGGCAATGATGGCTAAATCTCGCTCCTTATTCTTGTTAAAGGACGATAAGGCTCGATTTGAGAGAGTTTTAGGGTATTCCTCATCTATATAATTCAAAAATCCCTCTGTTTCATCACCTAAAAAGAGCTTTTGCTTGATATTTTCAGCTCGCAGCCAAGGTTTCTTTCTTTTTCTTGGTAGCAACCTTCTTCATGACATTGCGATAGAAATAAGGTTCACCTTGTTCGTTTTCAACTTCCTCAGTCAAATACTTATAAAGACTAGAAAGTGCAGAAAGTGTACGATTAATGGTTGTTTGAGAAACCCCGTTTTTTGTCGTATTGGCATTGAGCAGAGGACGTTCACGCAAGTAAAGGATAAAGGATTCCATGTCTTTCTTGGTCATGTGTTCCAGAACCTCTAAAGGGATATTGGCCATAGTGTCAGCATCTGATATTCCAGATTCTAAGACCCAGGTGAAAAATCTATCGTATTCCTTTAAGTATTCGTATAAGGTCGTAAAACTGTATGGAACGGCCAGTTTTGATTGGTAATATTCTAAGACGTACCAAGGCATGACTTGTTTGAGTTTATCGATACGTTCTAATAAGATCTCGCGTTTCATGTTATTCTCCAAATCTTTCTATACTAGTAGTATAGCATAGCCAAATATTTTTTTCAAGAAAAATTATAGTTTTTTTCGGAAAGATGTAATAGGGGAGATTTAGGAATAGATAACTTATAAACCAATAACTAAAAAAAAATTTTTTTAAGCCAATTATATTCAATTATGTACTTTATTTAAGTGAACACTGGAAATCTTTAAAAGCTATCCATCTACTGTAAATATGTACTTTATCTAAGTGAAAACTGATAATTTTTTTCAATTGTACATTTTGATAATATAAAAACACTTTCATATTACTTAAATTGTTTTTATTTTTTTATATCTTTTTAAACTTTATAAAATGTTCTTGCTTTCTTCTGTAACCTTTGTAAATCGAACACCCCTTTTTATTTCGTTTTCTGTACGCCATTCTTTCTTTAACTTGAATTTTATAACGATGATTAAGGTTTTCTTGACATATCCACCATACAGACATATTACTTAATTCTGTAATTTCAGTTGGACTTGCTATCAAGAAGTTATTTACATAATCCCACTCGTTCATTAGACTTTGTTGAGTTGTTGCTAAGTCGATAAATCCTTTTAAAACTTTTTGATTCGTGCACAAGTGTGTAAATATTGTAAAAACAATTTCAAAATGTGATAGACTAGATATGAATTTTGATGGACGATAATTAGGTCAGAAAAAAGGTTACAGATGGAAAAATTAGTTTTTATCGGAATGCTAGTGTTCTTGGCAGTTGTGTTTATTGGAATATTGTTTTGGCTGCGTTTTAGAATGAAGAACACCTTTGAGAACGGTGTTCCAGTGTACGATGCTCCAGCAAATAATCAGAATAGGACGAGTAAGCTAAGCGTAGGAGAGTATGCAGTGCACATAGTTTTAATACTAATTAGCGCTGTAATTGCCTTTAAGGTCATGGGCATGTTTCGTCATGGTGGGGCGGCGCCAATTGGTGCTGCTATAATCACGCCTTCTATAATGTCGCTTTTCAATGCACGAAGGAGAACCGGGAAATCTTGGATAGGTATCGTTGCAGTGCTTATGGTATTCGTTTTTTTGATGTTTGTATATATAATTATAGGTCTACCTGATAACGCACCTCCACTTAAAATTGACGGAACTGAAATTCATCTTACAGAGACTAAGATTTCGGATTTGATAGACAAGGGTTTGAAATCTATGTGTCAAATGGTAGACATGATTATCCTAATTATAACGAGCTTTTGACAACGGGAAGCTATACTAAATACCAAGGAACTGGGGTTAGCGCACCAAACGGCTTTAAGTCATATGACTCAGCAGTTACGCGATCGACCTATCTTCTTGTAAAGAAGAATGTAGTTCTCGGATGTATAGGTGTTTACGGAGATAAGAGAAAGAATACGGAGCTGAAGGACTGTGTAGTTACGCAGGTTTGCTTTGATTCTGAGTGCACAGCTGTTGCTCAAAAAAATATGGAATCTCATATAATATAGATGGTATAGATTTGCTAAAGAAAGCTTGACGAAAAACGAGTTCACGAAAGTATTTTGGGAAAAAAAATATGGCTGACTCCAAGCGAGCCAAGAGATGAATATTTGGGTCATTATGGCGTGCAGTGGGGAGCAGGTAACAATGAATTCTTTTTGGAATCATTATTTTATGAATTTAGACCTTGATTCGAATAATGATATAGTTAATTTTAATTTTTAGTTCTAATATTGCAGCAGAGCGATAGAAAGAAATTTGCAGGATAATTAGGCAAAATGAAAAAGAAAAAAAAGTACTAAGTAAGACAAAAGTATGCTATTTATCTTCTGAGTGGTCCACCTTATATGCATACTTTTCACTATAAGCAAAATAGTGATACCTTCATGGGGTCACTGGTTAGAGACGACACGCTTTCTTTGGACAAGCTTTCCTACCTATGTATGCGTGTTAATAGCCGTTTTTCCAATGATATGCTTTTGGCCATATTCAATTAGTGCAGATTTTAAGCCGGGTACAGCAAAGACCTTGCTTGCGACTTTTGGTCTAATAGTTGGTAACGTGACTCTGATTTTGATATATACGACTATTTTGCACAAGGTATTATAGGTATAAAAAAATCCCTTTATAGGGATTTTTTGATTGCTTCAAGTGGCTCGTCATATTCTTCAAATGCTGGAACCTCTGGATGCTCCTTCTTGATTGATTCGGTGCTTCTAAACAAGAATCCTTGTGGGTGTCTCCTTGAAAGAAATCGGTTTAATCGACGGTCAAGGCAGTTGATTTGGTTAGTCCAAATTATTCGGCAAGCCATAAATACTCAAATTTCTCCCAATAACATTGTCATCATAGATAGTTTCCCTTATCACTTTGTCAACCAGTCCGTAACCATAGAGCACATGTTTTTAATGAACTAGCCGACATTGGTTACAATTCCTCTAAGCACCTTTGGTTCTATGGATTCAAAGTACATATGCTGGTTCACCCCTATCAGGCTATATTCTGAATTATGTTGTAACGCCTGCCTCAGTACTTTATATTAGGGCAGTTGATGACTTACTAGAAAATTGTTCTCAACCATATGTTTTAGCTGATTTAGCTTATCTTAGCTATGAACTCAGAGAACAGTTGAAACAGAAAGGTTACCATTTTTGGACGCCTTTACGTCAAAATATGGCAAGAGCTAAAAACATAATCATTGGAAACTAATGGCTATGAGACAGACTATTGAAACTCGATTTTCAGAACTTTGTGCTTTTTTCGATGTCGAACAAACACTCTAGCTAGAGGCTTAACAGGATTGCAGTTGAGAATGGAGCAAATTGTACTGACTTATAATCTGAGATACTTTGAGATTAACTAGCACCACGAGTAAAAATCTATATCTTACTATCAATAAGACCTTAAATGAGTAGCAAAAAATGTACAATTGAACCACTACTTCTTCTGCACCTATCTGAGTAAAAATGTACAAATCAATTCCTTAAATCAGATGATGTTATGAACTAGAAAATATACAAAATAACACTTCAAAATAATGTACAAAATAAAAAAATAAAGTACACTCCTTAAAGAATGTACTTTGTGCTTCTAATTCAGTTTTATCAATGGTTTAGCTCACGTTAAGTCAATTGTACATAAAACTTTTTAGTTTTTTTCTAAAAACGTCTAGATTCGCTAAGTGAATTATTGATCATTAAACTTTATTGACTTTAAAAAGTTTCTAAAGCTTCTACAGTTTATTAGAATATAATTTCAAAAACTCGATACTCATTATTTAGGGAATCGAGTTTTTGATTTTATATGACTTGAGTCTATCATTATTAAATTACTAATCTTTAGACAAAAATTTCTAATCACGATATAGACATAATATAAGTTATGTAAAATAACTAATTCTACAACAACAAATCCTTTTACTTTTCCAATTTCACTTTTTTTGGAATCACTAGATGAATCATATCACCCAGATACATCCTGGTTGAGCCATTAACTGTTTGGCTTTTTGCCATTATGTACCTGGGTTGTGATGAGCACATTGTGTGGTAAATTGAGTTCATGTACTTGCTTACCAGCTATCTTATCAGAAACTGGGATTTCAATAAGAGTAACTTCTCCATCATCACTTGCGGTTTCTGGTAACATTTTTTCAAGCATGGCTTCATAGACGGGAGCCCCTTTAAGCAGATCCATAACAATATAAGCAACTAGGGTCACCATCCCTAAAGGCATTAGATTGCGGATATCACCGACCATCTCAGTCACAAGAATCATTGCTGTTAGGGGTGCTTTAGATATGGCCCCAAAATAGCCGCTCATTCCAAGGATAATAAAGATAGGAAATTGCTGCTGGGTAACGAGCCCAAGATTGACACAAATAACGCCTACTAGAGCACCCAGTAAGGATCCTAAAGCTAAAATTGGTAAGAAAATACCACCTGGCAGTCCACTTCCGTAACTAATCATGCTCCAGATAAAGCGAATGATAAAGTAAGCTAAGAGAATTTGAAAACTATAATTTTGTTCAGTTAAGGATAAGACAACCTGATTTCCTCCACCAAGTATTTGTGGTAGGAAAGATTCCTACTGGAATGATAAGAAGAAAAGGCTAGAATAGGATAATAGGCCTTATCTAGATGAATTTTTTGACCAATCCAATCATATACTGTTCCAACATTTAGAACAGCTTTCTCGTAAACAAAACCTGAGAGCCCCAGAAAAATGCCCATAAGTAGATAAATCCAATACTGGCTCAAACTCATAAGAGGGATATTATCAGGCATATCAAGAACAGGGTGTTAAGCCAAAGATGAGAAGAGAAACAAAGTTTGCTACTAGACTAGCGACCAAGGTAGAAACCCAGAAAAAAATCGTGAAAAATGGTGATAGACTTCTTCTACTACAAAGAGGAGTCCTGCAATCGGTGCATTAAAAGCTGCAGCAAGTCCAGCAGCAGCTCCGCTTGCAATCAAAGAACGCTCCTCGACAGGGCTCGACTTCAACCATTTAGCAATTCCTTTTCCTCCAGCGGCACCTAGCTGAATACTGGGACCTTCACGACCGAGCATGAGTCCCACTCGCAATGGCCAAAGATACCTAGAATGTATTTCTTCCAGAGGACACTCCACCAATTGAGAGACATGAGACCTTTTAACTCCGCTTCAACTTGAGGAATACCAGAACCTTTAATATCTTTTTCTGAGCGTGTTAATTTGGCACTAAGTAAGCAAATGAGGATATAAAACAATAAAATGATCAATAGATTCCGTAACAGATTCTCTTGGTCTTGATAAAATCCTTGAACGATATGAAAGCCTTTTTCGATCAAAAATCGAAATGATCCTACAATAAGTCCTACGACTAATCCAACAATAATACCTCGCCCTACTTGAGCTAAGATCGTACTGGACGCAAAGTCAAATTCTTTCTTGGAACTAAGTATTTCCGACTGTTCTTCCATAATTCTCTCCTCTCAATTTTATCTTTTACAAGTACTGCAACAAGTGATTTTAATCGGTTCAAAACTGGTGCGATGAATGGGTGTGACACCGTACTTTTCAATACCTTCTAGATGCTTAGCTGTTCCATAACCAGCATTTTGAGAAAAATCATAACCTGGAAATTCCTGATCATAGTTTGCCATGATTTTGTCCCTGGTAACCTTAGCAATGATAGATGCAGCTGCAATGGATAGGGAATTGGCATCTCCCTTTGATGATGGATGTCTGAGAAATCGGAAAAGTCCAACTTCATAGCATCAATCAAAAAGATGTTCTGGCTGAGGGTTCAAGCTGTGAGATAGCTTCTTTCATAGCTAGTTTAGTCGCTTCGTAGATATTGACTTGATCAATGACTTGATTGTCCATAATTCCCAATACCGATTGCTAGAGCCTTATCTTTAACGGCTTGAAAAATCTCCTCATGTTTTTTTCTTAGAAATCTTTTTACTGTCATTTCAAACCTTTTAATCTTTACAATTTTTGGGAAGAATGACTGCTAGCAGCACCAACAGGACCAGCTAGAGGGACCCACGTCCAACCTCATCTACACCTGCAATTAGGCTAATCCCTTGTACGTAAAGCTCTTTTTTTCATAGCTAAGCATGGCCTCTAAGCGAAGATTTTTCATCGATTTCAGCTTGAATGGCTTTTCTTACGCTTTTTCAATTTCCTTTTTGGACACCTGAACGAGAATCTTTTCTCAAATTCCTTAAAACAGGGACTTTCAAGATCAGTTATCTTTTGCTAATGCTTCTTTTATTTCTTTAATCGTTGCCATCGAGATCATCCAATGTATCTAATGTATAGTTACCAAGTTTTCCATCACGAACTTCTTGACAAAGAGATTGTAGAAACGATCGTAATCATCACGGAAACCTAGGATACGCGTCATATCCATGATGATATCAGGAGCTTCGTCATCCAAATTCATTTGTTTAAAACGTTCTTGAAGCTTATCGGGATAATGGGTTTTAAAGTAATTAAGACCGAAAAATCGTCACTTCATCCATTGGAAGCAACTGATCCTTTGATAGCTCCAGTTAATGCAAGCTTGAGTGCTACGGTTTCATCTTCAAATTTTGGCCAAAGAATACCTGGAGTATCCAAGATTTCAAGGTCCTTATTGGTTTTGAGCCATTGTTGACCCTTTGTCACACCTGGCTTGTTACCAACTACAGCAATTTTCTTGCCAGCCAAACGGTTCATCAGCGTTGATTTACCAGCGTTTGGAATACCGATTATCATGGTACGTAAGGTTTCGATTTGAATCCCACGTTCCTTTTGACGAGCTATCTTATCTGCCATGAGTTTCTTAGCAGCATCCGTTACGACTTTAACTGTAATTTGCTCTTTAGAATTGATTGCCAGTGTTTGAATGCCTTGTGATTCAAAGTATTGACGCCATTCTTTTGTCAATGCTGGATCTGCAAGATCAGCCTTGTTTAAAATCAATAGTCTAGGTTTGTCTCCGATGATTTTAGTCAGCATCGGATTTTGACTAGACAAGGGTAAACGTGCATCAACTAAAACCGTCACAAAATCAACAAATTTTAAATTTTCCTGAACCTGACGACGTGCTTTTGACATATGTCCAGGAAACCATTGAATAATAGCCATAATGTAAAATTCCTTTCTCAGATTGGATTTTATCTATTTTTTTATTTTCTCGAGTAAGCAATAGATAGCATTTTTTAAAAATAAATCACTAACTTCTATTATATCATGATTTCTCTATTTGACTCTCTATTCAGTCTACTGGTTCCTCTAAAACGATTTAAAAATAATAGTGTTCACCATGATTTTTTACATAATGCTTTATATACTTTTCTGTTTGAAGAATGGATTTGCTACAATCGCTAGTCGGATCTTGTTTCTCATAATGCCTATTGTCATAAGTATGTGTCAATTGAGCATTTTTGGAGCAAAACACATCTCCACCTAATATGGTCAGATTATTCGCTTGGACAATAGCAAGTAAGTCTGTTATAACTGAATAGCTATAAGCGTATGCATTAATCCCTAAGTGGTTTAGATTTATTCCTCTTTTGTGCATATGTTCAAAATTCATCTTCATAAAGGAAATTCTTCAAGTTTCTCTTGATAAGCAAAATCGATAACCACTTTTCAGTCGTTATCGATTCTTCTGATTTCTAGTCTTTTTCGCCCAGCTTACTGTTGATTGTCATCATAATACTTGCAATCTTTTCTCCCCAATATGGGTCTGATGCGTAGAGGACATTCATTCCGGAAGCTTTATTTCCAAGATGGGTTCTACCTTCATCATAATAATTTTCACGAATCCATTTAGCTGCACCTAAGATACCCTTGTCGACATTGTCAAAGCTTTTGGCTGAATCATATGGTGTTGTATCATAGGCTGCAATACCAAAGAAGTTATTCTTATCCTTGGCAATCTGGCTACGTCCCCATGAACTTTCTAGAGCACTGTGGGCAATCAAGTAGAGGGCATTGATTTTATAACGTTCTTCCGCTTCTTTAAAGACTGCACCTTTACCTGCCAAACGACTTCCTTGAATATTCATGATAGAGAAAATTTTATCCAACTCTGCTGCTGTATAATTAGTTGGTTTGCTTAAATCTCTAAACAAGAAAGGATTTTCAACTGTAAAGTTGTCAAAGTTAGCACCATCAGCTGAATAATACTTTTTACCAATGGTCATAGATGAGCTATGTGGTGCAACTCGAATACTAGCATAAGGTGATAACTCGTGGTAGAGATATTTACCATCCGAAGCATAGTGAGGAATGAAGTCACTTGCAGAACTAACTGCTACAAGATCATTCTTGTTCATATAACCTGAAAGGCCAGAGATTTTGACTGGAAGTCGACCACCTTGAACTTCTGCTCCAGTAACTGAAACAATGCTACCTTGTGAGATATAGCTGAGTCTATCACCAGAAGCGCTGTAGACATAAGCTGTAATTGGAGCTACCTTATAGTAAGATGATGGATCAGAAATCCATTTTCCATTACTTTGGAAAGAATAGTCTTTACCTTTGATTTTGAAAGTCCCAGTTACATAAACTCCATCTTCTTTGAGGTAATACCAAGCGTCATAGTCCTTATCAAAAATCCATTCATTCTTAGCCATATAGCCGCCAGATTTTAGATAGTAAGCTCCCTGCCACTGATTTTCAGCGTAGCTACCATCAGCTTTGATATAGAACCAGCTATTGTGTTTCTTATCAAAGATCCATTCATTCTCAGCCATGGCTCCACTATCTTTAAGATAGTATTTCTTTTTCCAGGTGCTACTTTCCATTACACCTTCGGCATCAAAGTGGTACCAGCTATTTTTAATTTTTTCCCATTTGTTTCGTGTGATTTTACCAGATGAGTCGGCGTAATACCACTTATCTGCAATTTTAACCCACGAGGATTCGGCTAGAGCCCCATCTTTAGTGAAAAGATAGTCTTTGTAAATCGTTTCACTAAGCATGCCGCCATCTTTGTCGAAGAAATACCAGACATTCTTAATTTTTTCCCATTTATCACGAGAAATCTTTCCTTCTTGATTACCATGATACCATTTGTCACCAATTTTAACCCAGCTATTTTCAGCTAAGGCTCCACTACTATTGAACAAATAGTCATTGTGGATATCATTACTGAGCATGATGCCTTCTTGATTAAATCGATACCAAACTCCAGAAATTTTTTCCCATTTATCACGAGTAACTTTTCCTTCCTCCGTAGCATAATACCATTGATTATCGATTTTTGCCCAAGAAGATTCTGCTAAAGCACCGCTATTATTTAACAGATAATCATTAAAAATAGTATTACTTAGCATGATGCCTTCTTGATTGAAATAATACCAAACACCAGCTATCTTCTTCCAATTTAAAACAGGCTTATTATTCTCATAATAGCGCCATTGACTGTTTTCTTTTTGCCAACCTTCTTTGTTAACCTCTTCTACTACTGCTTCTGTCGAAGACTGCTCCTTGGTGTTAGTAGTTTCTTGCTTTGGGGAAGTTTGAGGCTCGACTGTTTCTGACTTGTTTTGAGTTTGGTTCAGATTGTCATTTCCCGCTTGGTTTCCTATAGCCTTTTCAGAAGTTTGAACTTTATTAGTAGCTTGAGATTCTTCAGCGTAGACAGTCGTTTTCGCAATACCTGCCATAGAGAGGGCAACCGTACTTGCCAGCAATACTCTTTTCATTCTTATCTCCTAACAAATACCAAGATTGGGATTTGTTTTTCTTAAATATTGTATTAAAAACGCTAATTATCCATTTTATTATACAATATTATTTTAAATTAGAAAGTAGTAACTTAAATTAGAAAGAAACTTGTAATATTTTTTAAAATATTTTTAGAAATAAAAGGCGATAAAAAAAGTAGTCGAACATCAGCTGAACGACTACTTTTTATAACATTATGCCTAACCATAGACTTCTTTGCGTTTCGTTTTAGTTACTTTGCTAGTACTCTTCCAAAGGTTTGGATTGATGAAAATAGTGACAATCGCTAGTATTGCAAAACCTGTCCCAACATACCAGTAGGGTGCATCCAAGGTTGTTGAGCGTCCAGAAAGATTGACAATCCCGCGGAAAAGTGTACCTGCTGTAATAATCGCTACTGCCGAATTCCATAGATTTAGACTAATACGAGAGAAATAAGGGAGGATCTTGAGAAAGATTGCTAGTAGAATTCCTCCAATAAGAGGTGCAGCAAATAGATAGTGCATATGAACAGAAGTTTCTCCAAAACTAAAAGCTTCGTAAATTCTAGAAAATGCAAAGAAGAAAATAGTGATTAGTGTATAAGAAATGACCGTTTTTTTAAATCGTTTTTTTCCAAAATTAGTAACCAATGTAGACAATATCACTCACCGCCCTTTCTGAAATTTTGTTTCCTCCAGTCGTTGGTTTATTGATAACCTGACCGTTGAAGTAAAGTGTAGATGATCCACCACCATCAAGGTTGTAGGCTGTTTTTGCTCCATAAGATTTCATGACCTCAGCTAACTGATAAAGAGAGAGACCTTCACTTTCAGAGGTACGTCCATCTGAAACCACGATGATATAGTGGTTTTCATCGATCATACCAATAGCTGTACGAGGATTTGAAGCCATGGCCTGTCCTACTTCTGTATTGGTATCAACTGCAATTTCACCATTTTCGACCAAGGCTGGTCCAAAAGCCAAGAGATTGATGACACCGTCATTTACTAGTTGCTCAGCCGAGATCTGATCTTCGTAAATAACCTTGAAAGAGCCATCTTTATAAATAGCTAGGTCGCCATTACTAGAATTTTCACGAACAGTATCACGATAAACTACTCCATTACGGATAACATAGCCTGTTGAGTTAGCACCATAGTAGTCCCCGTTTACCGCTAAAATGGCATTGTTGTCAGCTGCGGTTACAGAGGTTTTTGCAGTTACATTAGTTCCATAAGCGTTTTGAGCAAAGGCAGTTTTCAGATAATCTGATGAGCTCAGAGTAATATCAGCAACGTAGACTTGTGTATTATTGACCGTCGTTTCAGACAAATTGACGGAAATATTGTCATCTTTATAACTAGAGTCAGTGACAGTAGCCGTCTTAGCAGCTTGACTTGCTGCTGCAGCATTGGAACTTGTGCTAGTCGTGGCAACTGTCGATATAGTTTCAGCGAGGACAAAGGTCTTTAGCATTGAGTAACTAAAGGATCCTGTCAAGAGTAGGCCAAGAACTGAGGCGTAAGCATAGCGTTTCTTTAAAAATTTCATAATACAGTTGATGTCCTTTCTTTAAAGATGAATTTCTTCTGAACTGTCCAAGAAACAGCGAAGAGAAGGATGCCGACGATAACTTTAGCAATCAGAAGGTTGATACCAAAGACTGTAAAGAAGAGACGAATCAGTAGCGTGTCTAAGATAAAGAGTCCAACTGCTAGACCAAAGTATCCCATCCCTGTTTTCACAAGGCTATCGTCATTTTTAAAGACTAGTTTTTTATTTGTAGAATAGTTAAAAATAGAGCTAGTCACACGAGCTACTCCGTTTGCTAGAAAGATTCGTAGACTCGTCGGAACTGTCGGTAAAATCAAAATTGCTAGGGCGTAAACGATATAGTCTACAACAAAGCTACTGAGAGATGATAAGGCAAATTTAAAGATATTTTTATAGATCATGAGCCCGTCTTGGATTGGGCGGAAGTGTGAAGCCTCATTGTCATTAATATAGACAGTTTCAATAGGAACTTCTAAAATCTCGTATTTTTTCGTTGCTTCGAGCAACATATTCATTTCATATTCGTAACGTTGGCCTTCAATCTTAAGCATAAACGGTATCAAGTTTGTCGTAAAAGCACGAAGACCTGTCTGCGTATCTGTTACTCCTACTCCTGTTTGAAGCTTAAAGAGAGCTTTGGTTAAGCTGTTACCAAAACGGCTACGAAGAGGAACTTTTCCATAAAAGGCACGCACACCCAAGATTAGCTTATTTGGATTTTCGGAAGCTTTATTAGCCGTGCGGAAAATATCCCATACCTTGTGCTGTCCATCCGCATCTGCTGTGACAACCGTACCATAAATGTTTTGTTCTTGGATATAAGTAAAGGCTGTTTTTAGAGCCTGCCCTTTACCTTGGTTCACTTGGTGACGGATGACAGTTGCATAATGTTTTGCTTTATCAAAGATTTTTTGGCACTCTGATGAACTGCCGTCGTCTATAACTAAGATATGAAAATCACTCTTTTCGTGAATTTTTTCGATGAGTTTGATAAGTTGCTTATCTGGTTGATAAGCTGGAATGACTATGTAGTTCATATCGATACCTCTTTCTTTGATGATGGTATAACTATACAGAACATCGCTTAAAGATACCTTATATCAGTTTTCTTTAAGAAAAAGTTTAAAAACTTTAAGCTTAAAAAAAGGACTTATTACTTAACAAGAAATATAGTTTGAATTTTTCAGATAAAAATAAATATACAAAAATCCTCAAATAACAACTGTATTTGAGGATGAATCTTATCATACAATGAGAGTACTTAGTCTATTTTCTCTCTTAATCTTTCTACAAAGAGATAGGCTGCGGGGCAGGTTAGGGTATTTTTAATAGTAAGATTGTTGATTTGGTAAATTTTCTTACGGTCAGTATGTGGAAATTCACGACAGGCTTTGGGACGGACATCGTAGATGGAACAGAGATTATCGCCTCCTAAAAATGGACAGGGCATAGATTTGAAAACCTTATCTCCATCTTCATCTACTTGCAAAAACTCAGCTTCAAAGGCTGGCAATTTCATTTTAAAATACTTGGCAATACGTGTGATATCTGCTTCTTTAAAGTCTGGACCAAGACTCTTACAGCAGTTAGCGCAGGCTGTACAATCAATTTCATTAAAAACTTCTTGATGGATTTCAAGCGCAATTTTATCTAAATTTTTAGGAGCTTTCTTCTTTAGATTTCCTAAAAACTTACGATGCTCTTTTTGTTTTTGCAAGGCTAGTTGGTGATAATATTCGATATCGATTTCTTTTGACATAGTTTCTTTCTAATTTTTAATGTTGATACAAACATTTTTTTATTTTTATACATAAATAAAATTATGTAAAATGATTTAGAGACATAATTTTTAACAATAATGAGTCTCTCCATGCAGGACGAAAACTACTGCTATACTAACATTCTTTCTAAAAAAGGTTTGATGCAGTTGGTTAAAATGCCTTCTATCCAAGATTTTTGAGCGGACGATAGATTTTCTGCATCTAAACATTCCTTAAGAAAATCACGTACCTGATCAGGTGCTATTTCAAATTCAAAAGCCTTCATTTTGTAGAAAAAGTCAAACAAAGTGTTAGAGAGATAGTCAGTTGAAAATGGAATTTCTCCGGTTTTTCGATACATGATTAGAAGTCTAGAAAAGCGAGCTTTTTCTTCGGGTATATCCTTAAAATACGAGTTAAGCAACCAAACTTGCTTTTGTTTTCTTTCAAGAGGATCTTGACTATCAATGCGTTGATCCTTTTCAAGTTCTCTTTGGTACTGTTTTGATTTTATAGAACGTTCTGCACGATTTTTTCCAAAGAGAATCTTTTCCCACTGGCGCTCTTCTAGTGTCAGTGTTTCGCTCAATCCAAAGTAATCCTGATAGGCACGTTCAGCTGGTCCCATTGCTAGAACCAGGTTATCCGCGTATTGTTTAGCAATCTTGTCTCGCTTCTTTCGCTCCTTTTCAGCCTTGATGCGAAGTTCCTGCTCATAGTCAATTTTTTCCTTACCTAGTTTAACTAGATAGAGTTGATCATCAGATTTTCCAAGCAAAAAGGGTTTGATAAATTTTTCAAGGACTTCTTCCATACGAGCTTTCTTCAAAGGTTCTGCTTTACTCCAACTTCCACCTTGAAATACTTCCAAAAAGAGTTGATAATCCTTCTCTGGTGAAAACTGATTGCCTCGATTTGACTTAAAAGCTCCCTTTTCCCATAGCCAGTTAATCAGGCGCTCATCAAAATCTGTTTTATTAACTCGAATGACTTCTTTTTTCTGGGCCTTTCTTGTTAGATTTTCGAGCTTTCTGAGAAGTTTTTCTTCCTCTTCCAGCTGTTGATCTAGGCTAATTCTTTGGAAATGACGCACACAGTCACTCCCGATAGGAAAGAGACGTTTGCCAGTAACTCCGTTAAAAAGTTCATAAGCATACTTAATAGCATTACCGCAGACACAATTGCTTCGACCGATTCCATTAAAAATCAAGGAAACTTCACTCCATTCTTTGGTAGCTTGTTCCCAAGTATCGGCTTTAGAGGCCTCTAAAACTGCATCATATAAGTTTTTTCTAACAGGAATGGACATGATGTCTCCTTTCTTTTTAAAGTTTAACGACTTCTACTTGGTCTTTACCAAGTAGAATCAAATATTTTTCAACGGTTTCTATCTGATATGAACGAGATAGAGCCCCTGCATAGAGTTCTAATTGACCACGATAGCGTTCAACGAGTTGACTTGCGTACTCATAACGGTCTGTCTTGTAGTCAAAGAGAGCAATCTTATCATTGTAGAGGAGATAACCATCTAAGATTCCACGGACAACAAAGTTTTCCTGGCTCTTATCATCTTTTTTCAGCATTGAGAAAGGTTGTTCTCGATAGAGTTTATCTTGATTTGCAAGAATCTCTTGACCTAGAGCTGTATCAAAGAATGACAAGATTTTTTCTAGATTAACTTTATCTTTAACAGCTGAAGGTTCCTGAACTTGCTTTAAGGCTTCTGTCAAGGTTTCCAAAGTAGGTTTCTTAGCGAGATTGATTCGTTGCATAAGTTCATGGGTGGCACTACCAATCTCAGCTCCAGTGACTTTTCTGTCTTGGAGAAGTCTGGAAGTTCAAACTGAATCAAATTATCTTTTACTTTACTTTGACCAGCAACTACGACTCCTTCCATATCCATGACTGGTTCATAAAACTTCTTAATCTGGCTTGGGGTCTGAACACTTGGAAGACTAATTGCTGCACGGTGGATTTCGTTATACACTTCCACTTCTTTCAGCATTTCTAAAGCTTCCTTAATGGTATCAGACTGACGGTTACTTGCCTGAGAAAGATCTTGGAGCTGACTTTTAGTTTCCATTTTACCGATAGCTTCTTCTGTCAGTTGTTCTTCACCTTCGAAGCGTACACTAAAATGCAAATCCTCTTTAGAAAACGCTTGATAGATGGCCCAAATCCAATCTTGGAAATTAGTAGCGTCTAGTCTAGTTTCTCGAGTCAAAAGACCTTGCCCATTTGTCGGATATTCTTTAGATTCTAACTTTTCACGAGAACCTTTTCCAACTAAATATAATTTTTTCTCAGCACGTGTCATGGCTACATAAAGTAAACGCATGAGTTCAGAATAACTTGCTAACTGAAGTTCTTCTTCGTTTTGCGTATAGGTCAAGCTAGGGATAGATAATTTAATCGTAGATGGAACGTATTCCACTTTGGCATTTGTAGCAACTCTAGCAACATACTTGAGACCAAGTCCATTTCTTCGACTTAGGATGACCTCAGACATAGAATCTTGCTTGTTGAATTGCTGATCAATGTTAAGGATAAAGACATAAGGAAACTCAAGGCCCTTACTTTTATGAATACTCATAAGTTCTACAGCATCCTTAGGTGGTGCCACAGCGACATTAGCAAGATCATGTTGGGCTTCCAAGACCTGATCTATCATTCGAATAAAGCGGGATAATCCCTTGAAATTACTCTTTTCAAACTGATCTGCTCTTAAAGCAAGAGCATAGAGGTTAGCCTGTCTAGCTTGACCATTTGGCAAGCACCGACATAGTCATAGTAAAAACGGTCGCTATAGATTTTCCAAATGAGATCATAAAGTGAGTGCGTTTTAGAATACAAGCGCCAAGCCTGGACGGTTTCCATGAAAAAGCTTAGTTTCTTTTGTAATTCAGCTTTGATTAAATCCTTTTGAAGACCAGTTTTTGCTTGAGCGTTAACAAGTTTTTCATAAAAATTTTCTTGAGGTTTTTCTTCTGATTTTTGAAAAGCTAGACGAGCTAATTCATCCTCATCAAAGCTAAACATCGGAGACTTCATTAGAGCAACCAAAGCGAAATCTTGAAGAGGGTTGTGGATGACACGAAGAGTATCCAACATAACCTGCACTTCTAGGGATTGCAAATAGTTTGATTGTGCGCCATCTGTCTTAACTGGAATACCATATTCTGACAAGGCAAGTAGGACCTGGTCGTTCCGACTTCTGCTGGCAGTCAAGAGAGCAATGTCATTGAAAGGAACCCCTTTATCATTATGAAGATGCAATATTTCCTTAATGACCATTCGCATTTCACCAGTCAGTTTGTTGGACGAAAACTCTTCCTCTTCCTTAGAATCACCATCAACATCCTTATCATACAAGAGGACTTCTGCCTTGTTTTCTGGATCTGGATGTAAATCAGTATTTCCGAAAACAAGTTGATGCATGCCATCATAAGAAATCTCTCCAACTTCCTCGTCCATAAGATGTTTAAAAACATCATTCGTAGCATCTAGAACTTCTGAACTACTACGGAAATTTTCCTTAAGCAGAATTAACTGACCTTCTTTGCCATCTTGAGCAAATCTATGAAATTTTTCGTTGAAGATTTGGGGATCTGCCTGTCTAAAACGATAAATAGACTGCTTAATATCTCCTACCATAAAACGATTATGACCGTTTGAGAGAAGTTCCAGCATTCTTTCCTGGATGTGGTTGGTATCCTGATATTCATCGACCATGACTTCGTGGAAGCGTTCCTGATACTCTTGACGAACCTGAGGGAAGTTTTCCAAAATCTCAATGGTATAGTGGCTAATATCAGCAAATTCGAAGGCATTTTCTTCGCGTTTTCGTTGTCGATAGGCATCAACAAAATCTCTCATGAAGACTTGGAATGTCTTTGCCAAGTCCCAGGAATCTTGATGATAATCTTCTTGGAATTTTAGTAAAGTGATTTGGTCATTGAGTTCAATCAGCTTTTCAAATTTTGATTTTCTCTCTTGGTTGTAGGTTTCTTTCAAGTCTTGCAGTTCGGCCTTACGACTAGCATTTGTAAGAGCACGACCTCCCTTATCCTTAGAGATACTAACAACTTGGTCTAAAACTTCTAGATATTCCTCAAAAGTAGATTCATGGCTTAAAGAACCGATCTCGTCAAGAACTCGTTGGACAGATTCTAAATAAGCTGCTTTACCAAATTTCTTGGTATCATTGTCCAAATGATAACGGAAAAAGTCTTCTAAATCCCAGAGTTTTTCTTTTATATCTTTTGCAAGGTTTTCTTTAGCAACCGTAAAATCAGCCTCTTCAAATCCCTTTAGAAAGGAATCTTCTAGCCAAGCCTGAGGATTACTAGTGGATTGCAAAAAGTCATAAATCATATAGACCTGTTTACGCAATCCACGTGCATCCTTGCTTTTACCTGCAAAATTCTTGAGCAGCTGACTAAACTGTTCTTGTTCCTTACTTTGGTAGTGTTTTTCAAAAACCTGCTGAAAGACTTCGTTTTTTAAGAGGAGTTGCTCACTTTCATTCTGAAGAATGCGGAAGTTTGGAGCAAGGTCGAGAAGATAGCCATGTTTAGTTAGGAACTTCTGAGTAAAAGAGTCCATGGTCCCGATCGCAGCATTGGGTAAATCAGCTAGTTGTCTGCCGAGGTGTTTTTTTAGTTCCAAATCTTGAGTCTCTTGGATTTGTTGACTGATTTTCTTTTCCAAGCGTTCTTTTAACTCGGTTGCTGCCTTGACTGTAAAGGTTGAGATAAAGAGTTGGCGAATCTCAACACCACGCGCTAGTTGGTCAAGGATTCGTTCAGCCATGACGAAAGTCTTCCCTGAGCCAGCTGATGCTGAGACCAAAATATTTTGACCAGAACTGTAGATCGCTTGAATTTGCTCAGCAGTTTTCTTTGGTTTCTTGTCAGAATTAGCTTCTGTTACTTGCAAGGCTGCAATCTCTTCTTGGGTTAAAAATTTCATCGCTCCAACTCCTCTCTGATTTTATTAAACCAAGCTTCCTTGGCATTGCTCTTGGCAACTTTCTCTAAAAATCTCGCCTGACCTAAATGATAATTGGCTTCAAAACCTGTAATAGCTTGGTATTGTTGAACATAGGGTGCAATGCTTTTACCGTTTTCTGTATAAGGGTTGATCGCAAATTCACCAGATAAAATCTTCTCTGCCGCTTTTTTGTAGAGAAGGGCATTATAGTCCAACAATAACTGGAATTCCTCATCAGACAACTGATAAGTCTTATTTTTATTGTAAAACTCTCCAAGGTTTTTTATCTCTTTTTCAAGAAAGAGGCCTTGGTATTTCATAGTCTTATTGGTTTCTGCTACTGCTTTAGAAAGAGTTTTTGCAGTTTGCAATGACTGAATTGGTTCAGCCATTTCTAGGTACATAGCACCAAAGAAGTCTCTATTCCCTTCTTTTTTAAGTGCAGCGAGATAAGTCGGCAATTGCGAGTTAAGACCGTTAAAAAAGAGAGGAAAATTAAATTGAGTTAGAGAAGATTTGTAGTCTACAACACCAATAGCATCTGATGTTTTCAAACGGTCAATACGATCGACCTTCCCACGAACATAAATATTACGACCATTATCTAACTGTACAAAAGCTTGTTCCTTGCCACCAAAAACAGCCTCCTCTTGAATTGTTTCGACATCAGCATTGTGACGAAGAATATGTCCAGTAGCACGTGCCACATCTAAGAGAACTTCCTTAGCAAATTGAGATTCTAAACTTTCTTGATAAATAGCTTGAAACTCTCTTTCTTGACTAGTTTCAGAGATGGCCTGTTCTAAACGGCGATCAAAAGATGTATCAGCAGGAAGTTTCATTGCTCGTTCAAAAATTCGATGTAAGAAATTCCCGTGACTTCGTGCATCGGGACGGAGACGCAATTCTTCCTGCAAGCCTAAGACATAACGAAGATAATAACTATATTCATTTCGATAAAACTCCGTTAGTCCCGAAGTTGATAGATAAAAATCTTGATTTTGAGGATACAAGGCATCTAAAGTATCTGCCGCTAAAGTCTTACTGCGAGGACTAGTTGGTAAAACTGGATTTTCTAAACCTTGGTCTTTCAACTTTTTCCCCATGACGCGAGCAAGAACTTTTATAAAAGTTAAGTCGTCATCACTTGAAGTGGATTCACCTTGTTGATGATAGGCAACGAGACTAGACAAAAGACTGTGATAAGAACCGATATCATCTTTTGATAGGTTTCTTCGATCGATTCTCTTTTCAATCTTGCTAAAACCAAAATCCTGCAATTCTTTCAGATAAACTGACTCTTTACTCTCGTTTTCATTGAGTAAACTTGGCGCTGATAAAACCAATTGCTTCTTGGCAGAATTTACCAAAGAGAGCATGGTATAGCGATTCTTCTTAAGATTTTCGTGGCTAGCAATCAATAATTGAGAGCCATCTTCAGTACCTTGGTTCAAAACTTCCCTTTCTTCATCACTCAAAAGACTAGTATTTTGGGTGATTTTAGGTAGATGATCCTGGGTTAAGCCAAGTGCATAGATGTAATCAGAAGTCAAAGGCGAAATCAAATCATAACTTTGCACCAGAACCGTATCTACCGTTGCTGGGATTGTACGATAATTTGATAAGGACATCCCTGAATGAAGAAGAGCCAAGAAATCATCTAAAGCAACCTGAGAACCTTCAAATACAGTAGCAAATTGCTCCATTACGTGGCAAAATGCTTTCCAGACCTCCTCTTGTCTTTCTTGTTCTGCCACTTCCATTGTTGCAGATAAGATTTGCAGTTGCTTGGTCACAAAAGAATCCTTCAAAAAGTTCTTCCATTTTGTAAGGATATTTCAGACTTTTGTTTACGACTGGATAATAGAGTTTCTAGTGGGCTTAGAACACGAACACGAAGCTCATTTAATTTGACCAAATCAAATTTCCCATGATGATTTTTTGTGAATTCTTGTTTAAAACTAGAAAGACCATCAATCCCTAGATAACGAAGATATTGTTCAAAGCTATCAATTTCCTCTTGACTAAGGTCAGTGTATAAACCGGTTCGTAAGAGATTAATCAAATCTTCCTGACGGAAATAGTATCGTTTCAAACGTCCGATAGATTCTACAAATTGCGTTAGAGGATGATGAGCCATGGAATCACTCTTGCCCAGATAAAAAGGAATCTGATATTGATTAAAAATTGTCTGCAAGGATAGTTTATAGGACTCTACGTCACCAAGTAGGATTCGAAAATTCTTATAGCTAAGTTTTGGCTCTTGGTGCAATTTCTGACGAATACTACGAGCAACTAACTCCAACTCTTCTTTTTGGGTCAAACAAGACCAGATTTGCAAGTCCTTTCTATCTTCGTCATTCACATCTAAACTAATTTCGGAATAATCATAAGCACTTTCGAGTAGTCTTGAGGCTTTGGCAAAGGCATCAAGTTTCTCATGTTCTTGACAAGTATTTTCTGCCTTAGTCTGATATTTAAAGGCCAAATGTCTCAAAAACTCAACACTGGCTTGATAGAGATTCCCTTCAGTAAACGGACTTGTATAAGCTTTTTTAGTCGCATAAGCCCCGATAACAATTTCAACACCCTTACGATAAAGTAGATCCACTAGGTGTTCCTCTTCTGCAGAAAAACGAGTAAAACCATCAATGACTAGGGCAATCTTACTAAAATCACTGCTTACCTTATTCTCTTCAATAGCATCAATCAGATATGATAATTGACTCCCTTGCGAAACTTGACCTTGATTCAGATAAGCTGTTACCTTTTCAAAAATCAAGAGTAAATCAGAACGTTTATCAGCGTAAGCCAGACTTTCTAAATCCAAAAAGCTCATCTTCGCAGTTGTCATTTCATGATAAATCTCAATCAGTTGTTGGATGAATTGCGGATCTTGCTTAATGGCACCGTAAACACGCAAATCCTTAGCGTCTATCTCAGACAAACATTTATAAAAAGCCATGCCAAGACCGATATCATCGAGACTTGACTTCGCTGGTATATCGTTTAAAACCAAATAACGAGCCATTTGAGCAAAGCGCGTGACTGTGATAGCAAAAGAAGCCTGCTGAGTCAAGCACTCCAGCACGGCACGTTCCTTTTCAAAAGAAAGAGAGAGTTAGGGGCGATATAAAAGACTCGTTTGCCTTGGTCAACTAGTCCTTGAGCCTCCTTGGTTAAGATTTCTGTCAAAGAAGTCCGAATGTCGGTATAAAGTAGTTTCATCTCTGCCTCATTTGATTTTTTCATTACCTTTCATTATACCATTTTTTAAGGTTTAAACCTCTGATTAGCTTATTCTCATAAGGAAGTAATTGATTTTATATTGACTGTACGAGGACATAAAAAACTATTCTTATCATTTCAAAGAATAGTTTTTTGATGAAACTTAGTAACATTTACTTCTTCATTATTTTACTTGCAAATGAGATTGGAGGATCGTTCCTATACTATCACTTAGGAAAAAAATGCAAGTAAATAAGCAAAATTAGGTTTGGTTAGTGGACAAAAAAGAGGCTGGGACAAAAGTTCTAGCCTCTCAATTGTCTTTGGATTGTCGAGCAAGACGCAGTGGTTGAGTGGGCTCTACTACGCTGATTTCATCAGCTTTTACAGCCCTACTCAACTGTGCGGAGGTGGGACGACGAAATCGAATTCTAACGAATTACCGATTTCTGTCCCACTCTCTTTTTCTACCAATTAAAATAACTCTTTATAAGAGGCAACTATTTCTTCCGAGGTTGGCATGAATGGATTTCCTGGAGCACAGGCATTACCGAGAGCATTCTTTGAAAGGTATTCAAAGTCAAATTCTTCTTACTTGATATCCAATTCTGTCAATTTTTTAAGAATTCCGACCACCTCGCATAATATCTCAATTTCAACGATTGCGCAATCCGAACACTTGGTATCTAGTCATACCTTCTGGTGGTAAAGAGCACCTAATTGGTGAGTCATGGAGTGCACATACCTCAACCACGCGTCATATATTTGTATCTCTAGTCCAGATCCAAGAAACCTTTATGAGGCGTCATGTTAAAGAAGGTCGCAATGTCTTGTAATTCTTGATCTGTAATTTCTTGTTTAATGACTCCACCTTGAGCACCAATTTGTGAAAAAATCATAGCAGCTTTTTCAATAACTTCAATCATTCCATAAGTCTCATCTAGTGAAGTACCCGATGCAAAGAGACCATGATGAGGCCAAAGAACAGCTTGAAATTCTGACATTTTTTCTGCAGTTTCCTTCCCAATTTCAGTTGTACCTGGAGTCATGTAAGGGATGACCCCAATTCCTTCAGGAAAGACGACAATCGATTCCGCCTGCATTTTCCAGAGAAGACGTGATAAATGACGCTCCTCTAATGGTTGAGTAAATGATAGAGCGATTAAGTTTGTTGGATGACAATGGAAAACCACACGCTGATTAGGATTTACTTTCATACGTTCCATATGACTCATTAAGTGACTTGGAAATTCTGAAGTTGGTTTTCCTCCGTCATTAAAGCCCCACACCAATTCTGCATGTTGGCCATCTTCTGTGATGCGGACTAATCCAAGATCATTTTCTGGATTTCCTGCTACATTTCTAAAGTAACGGCCAGTCCCTGTTACAAGATAATAATAGCCAGCCAAAGGAGAAGCATCGAAGCTGAGATCAAGTACTTCTTTTACTTCTGTCAAATCCTCAAAAGAGAAAACTTCTTCCCCTGTCAACCGAAGTGAAACATTTCCCCCATTTCGTTCGTCCCAATAGCGCTCATAAGATTCTCTTGTCACTTCTCTCATTTTTTTGTTACATAAATAGATTCTACAAATTTTGTCATTGTTTTCTATTCCTTTTTAATAATTTATTTTTAATCCACGTATATTTAAAATTCTAGCTTCATTGTATCAAACTTTTTTTTCACAAGTTTCATCAATTCGGAACCTTGTTTATTATAGAGAAGTAACTCCAAACATCACTATATGGGAAGTTCCTCAATTCTAATGTATAAACTGATCAAGATGTGAAAAGAAAGTCCAATTCCATTTGTTTCAACTGCTGACTTAGCTCAAACATTACTTTCAAAGAGACCTTTTTGTTGTATTTAGAGTTCCAACTACGCAAGTAATAGTACGATGGATAAATATTCCAAAAATGTATTCCCGTTTTCTGTTAGATTTTCTTAGCAAGAAACTTATGAAAAAAATTCTCGATCACTTTCCCAGTTGATTTGTCGCGATATGTGATATATCTTTCAACAACATATAGTTTACCGTAAAAAGTATAAAATGTCTACTCGATGCTACAATATCAATCGCCATATTGTAAATCATCTTCACCCTCTTTCCCAATTCCATTCTAACTTTATTTAACTATTTTTAAAAATATGTTACAATGTCTCTAAAACAGTAGAATAGTATCAAATATACAGGTAATTTCAATGCAAAATCTAACCGAGTTTCTCCATCAAGAAACAGAGATTGAAAAACAACAGAGAAAAACTCAAACATTCATTTCAGAATTTTCTGAAATGAAAACCCAAGATCCCCATTTGCTCGATGATCTCTTTTTTCAAAATCGAGATATTTACATCAGCAAACAGAATCGCTATGCTCCTTATCCTCTTCATTCACATCAATTTTTAGAGCTAATTTATATTCATAGTGGGTGTTGTGAGCAGATCATTAATGGTGAGGTTTATACTCTTTTTCAAGGGGATATTCTCTTATTGGATGCGGGCGTTCAACATCAATGTAAAAGTTTGAATGAAGGGGATATTGTCATCAAACTACTCATCAAAGATAGTAACATTTCCTTACATGGTTTAGAAGAGATTCAAGGAAATAATAGCCTCTTGTATCATCTACTTCTTAGTCGGTATAGCCATCTAGGAATTACAGAAAATTTTATTATTCTCCGTTCCCAAGAAATCCCAAGAGTACCTCAACTACTTAACCGTATGATGGAAGAATATTTTTTCCAGAATGATTTTTCCCAGGAAATTCTCAAGCATTCTTTGAGTATCTTACTCTTCGAATTAGCGCGTTCTATGCCAAGCGCACAAGAAAAAAATCCTTCAAACTAGAAAAAGAACCCTTTCTACAAGTCCTTGAATTAATTGATAAAGACTACAAAAAAATTACCTTAGCGAAAGCTGCAGATCAATTGAATTTTAATAAAAACTATTTGAGTAACCTTGTGAAGGAAAAAAGTGGCCATACCTTTACAGAGTTAGTACATCAAAAGAAATTAATGACTGCGAAAATTACTAATTCAATCAACGGATTTTTTTCTATTGAAAATATTTGTCAAAACCGTAGGATTCAGCAACAAAACTTATTTTTATAAACAATTTGCACTACTGTATGGAATTAAACCTTCAGAAATCAGAAAGAGGTAAAAGAAAGTTACAAATTTTTAAGATCGTCCATAAATCCCAAAATGCTGTAATGTTAATCATGATATGGAGCAAAATGGGATAAAAGAGAGAATGAGTTTTTCGGTAGAGGAATGCAGAAATTGCTCCTCCACTTGCATAGGTGAAAAAGGCGAGTGGTGTTAAACCTGAACTGACATGCACATAGCCAAAGACACAGGCTGATAGCAAAACATCTCCATACCATGGTGAATCTTTCAAAAATGTATTCATCAGAACTCCTCGATATACCAATTCTTCTGTAATTGGTCCTAGCAGACAAGTAATAAGCAATAAATATAGTAACTCTTGTCGCCCTGTCATCTCAGTCAATTCATTTAAAGCGATTTGATTGGACGTTGCAGGGGTTAAAAAGGAAAACACAATATCTGAAAGATAACTGACTCCATAAGCAAGAAGCAAATAAACTGGATATCTCCATTTCCACTTCAACTCAAGAATTTTCCTACCTTCGAATACTAATAAATAAAGAATAGTTATAAAAGTAACGATGAGCTCTAAAAAAGCAAGAATTTGAAAAAATTCTCTACTAGCAGGTACAAGCCTACCTGCAAAATGATTAAAAATCCACCAAAACCAAGTCTTCCTATAAATGATTACCAATAAGGCTAGTAAAATCTGTACTACTCTTTTTTTCATGCCAAGTCCTCTGCTTTTTATACTTTACACTATAATATTAAATGCATCGCAAATTTAGTATATCATATTTTTGTAATCTATCTAGTAAAAATCCTAAATAGAAATAGCATTTCCCAATTATTTAGTCTTATTTGCCTCAAAATATGCTATAATATAGGCAAAACACGTAAAAAGGAACTACTATGATTAAACTACTTGCCCTAGATATGGATGGAACTCTGCTCAACGAATCCAAGGAAATTCCTCAGGCTCATATTGATGCCATTCATAAGGCTATCGAAAAAGGTGTCAAACTGGTTCTATGTACTGGTCGTCCTCTCTTCGGAGTCCTCCCCTACTACAAGAAACTCGGTTTAGATACGGAGAATGAATACGTTATTGTCAACAATGGTTGTTCTACCCACCAAACTAGTGATTGGGGACTAGTTGATTGGCGAGAACTTAGTAAATCAGACATTGAATACCTAAATGACCTTGCAGAAAAGAGTGAGGTTCAGTTAACTCTCTTTGACGAGGAACACTACTTCGTTCTCGGAGGCAAACCAAATCCTATCGTTCAATATGATGCTACACTTGTCTTTGCTGACCTGACTAAAATTTCACTAGAGGAAGCTACCAGTGGTAAATATCGTATGTTCCAAGGTATGTTCTTAGGCACAAAAGAACAAACGGATGACTTTGAACAACGGTTTGCTGAAGAACTTTGTCAGAGATTTAGCGGAGTTCGTTCACAACCAGTTATCTATGAAGCAATGCCTCTTGGTACAACTAAGGCTTCTGCTCTTTCTCGTTTGGCAGAGATTTTGGATATCAAACCTTCTGAAATCATGGCCATGGGTGATGCCAATAACGATATTGAGATGTTAGAATTTGCAGGGCTTGGGATTGCCATGGGAAATGCTAGCGACTATGTCAAATCTCTCGCGGATGCCGTAACTGCTAGCAACGAAGAAGAGGGCGTTGCACGCGCTATTGAGAAATATATTTTATAAAATTAAAAAAGCAACTAGCAGTTCATTCTGAGAGTTGCTTTTTTTTGTTTAAAATAATGCTGTTAGTGCGGATATAATCCCTAAAACAATACCTGGCTCATTAGATGTTACCATGGGAATATCAGGTTCTTTTTCGTTTAGAAACTTACTTCTTCTCAAGCGGTGCTACACTAGCTAAAAGTTTTTTGAGGCCGACTTCTGGGAAATTGATTTTCAATTCTTGAGTGGATCCACTGCCTGAGACTTCCAGCACAGTTCCTTCGCCCCACTTCTTATGAAGGGCAATATCACCAATAGACCAGCTTGTCTCACTAGAAGACGATTTGCTATTAGATGCAAATTGTCCAAAGGTAGTCCTTTTGATTCAATTGATTTTGGTGCTGCGTTGCGTTTACGATCTTGTAGAGCTTGAGCTAGGCTCATGCCTTGACCAAAGGCGACACCTCCACTACTATAGGATGCTTTGAAGCTACTATTAGCAGGACGCGCCAAACCTTGATAAGTTAACAAATCTGAACTAATCTCATTGATAAAGCGTGTTGGGCGATTATAGTTCGTTCGACCAAACAGCAAGCGTGAGTTAGCATTGGTTAGATAAAGGATTTTCTCTGCGCGCGTGATGCCGACATAGGCTAGACGGCGTTCCTCTTCTAGTTCATCCATGTCTTCTGCTGCACGACTAAGTGGAAAGACATTTTCTTCCATCCCAATCAAGAAGACAACTGGAAACTCGAGTCCCTTGGCCGCATGGAGCGTCATCAAGGTTACTTCTGATGTCTCTTGACTACCAGAGTCTGTATCTGCAATCAAGGCCAAGTCATTGAGGAAGTGACTGAGTTTATCCAAGCCAGTTTCTTCTTCCTGATTATCTGGATTATCATCAAAGTTCTTGGTAACTGAAAGGAATTCCTCGATATTTTCAACACGAGCCTTACTTTCCAAAGTCGCCTGGGCATTGAGAAGATCTATGTAGCCTGTCTTTTCCAAGACTGCTTCCACTAACTCAGTAATGGTTAAATGATCCAGTTGCTCCCGCAAATCAAGAATCATATTGGCAAAATCCCAGATTGACTGGGCTGCCTTACCTTTAATCCCTGATAACATGATGTTAGCTGAAGCATCTAGCATAGACATATTTTGTAGGTTGGCAAAGTCACGGATTTTCTCAACTGTTCCAGGGCCAATGCCACGTTTAGGTTCATTGATGATGCGTTCAAAACTAATATTATCACTCAAATTAGAGATGAGATTCAGATAGGCGATAATATCACGAATTTCTTTACGGCTGTAGAATTTTGTTCCACCGACCATGGTATAAGGAATATTAGACTTGAGCAGAGCTTCTTCAATGGTACGAGACTGGGCATTGGTACGGTAAAGAACCGCAAAATCCTTGTGGAGGAAGTTTTGGCTTCGACCAAGTTCATCGATGGTTTTGGCTACAAAGACAGCCTCGTCTTGTTCATCATTAGCACGATAGTAGACAATCTGTTCCCCATCCGCATTTTGAGTCCATAAATTCTTTGGACGGCGATTTTTATTGTTTTTGATGACATCATTAGCTGCTTGGAGAATGGTTTTGGTTGAACGGTAATTTTCCTCCAACAAAACAACCTTGGCCTTAGGATAATCCTTCTCAAAGTCCAAGATATTCTGCATATCAGCACCACGCCAACCATAGATAGACTGGTCAGCATCCCCAACTACACAGATATTTTGGAAGCGAGAAGCCAAAAGTTTGACTAGTTGATACTGGGCGTGGTTGGTATCTTGATATTCATCAACATGGATGTACTGGAACTTTTGCTGGTAATAAGTCAAAACATCAGGATTTTGGTCAAAGAGCCGCAAAGTCAACATGATCAAGTCGTCAAAGTCCACTGACTCTGACTGACGAAGTTCTTTCTGATAGGCTGTATAACACTTAGCTACAATTTGCGTGTACATATCTCCTGCCTGGGCAGCATAAGCTACGTCGTCAATCAGATCATTCTTAGCATTGGAAATGGTTCCCAAAATGGTACGTTCATTCCATTTTTTAGGATCCAAGTTCAACTGCTTGAGAATACGTTTCATGAGCGTTCGCTGCTCCCCTGGATCCACAATCGTGAAATTGCGATTGTAGCCAATGTGGTCGGCATCGCGCCGTAGGATACGCACGCACATAGAGTGGAAGGTCGCGATCAAACAATCCTGAGTAGCTGGGTTGAGGTTATAAGCACGCTCCTTCATTTCACGGGCAGCTTATTGGTAAAGGTAATGGCCAAGATATTCCATGGGTTGACCATCTTTTCATCAATTAAATAGGCAATACGGTGGGTTAAAACACGAGTCTTACCAGATCCAGCACCCGCCATGATCAGCAAAGGTCCTTCTGTGGTTTGAACGGCCTCGGCTTGACGGGCATTCATTCCCTTTAATAAATCGTTCATTTTCTCTTCCTTATTCTTCAAGTCAATGTTTCTATTATATCAAAAAAGTTTGAAAATAACTTTTCTTAGGAGCCTTCTGATTATTTTAGTTGGCAAGACAAGAAAAGGCTGGGACAAAAGTCCTAGCCTTTCAATTATCTTTGGATTGTCGAGCAAGACGCAGTGGTTGATTGGGCTCTACTACGCTGATTTCATCAGCTTTTACAGCCCTACTCAACTGTGCGGAGGTGGGACGACGAAATCGAATTCTAACGAATTACCGATTTCTGTCCCACTCTCAGTAATTGTTCTATTAATCTTTTATAGACTGCAAAAGTGTCAAGAGGGCTTTGGCAGAACGACGTCCTGCTTCTACGATGAATTCATCAAAGGAAACGGATGCTTCATGATTAGCATTATCACTCATAGCACGAACAACCAAGAAAGGTAGATTCAAGGCATGAGCTGCTTGAGCAATAGCTGCTCCTTCCATCTCTACAGCAAGAACTTGAGGGAAGTGTTCTTTAATGACCTTGATTTTATCTTCTCCAGCCACAAAACTATCACCTGTAGCGATTAGGCCTAAGTGCCAAGTTTGGTCCAGTTTAGACAAACTCTCTTGAATCAAACTAATAAATTTTTTGTCTGATTCAAAGTAGAGGGGTTGTCTTGCCATTTGACCATAATCATAGCCAAAGGCAGTCACGTCAACATCGTGATAGCAAAGCTTATCTGCAATCACTACATCCCCTACAGCGATCCCATTTGCCACTGCACCAGCAGATCCAGTATTAATCACGGCATCTACTTGAAAGTGATCCGCTAGGATAGCGACACTCATAGCAGACATGACTTTCCGATACCACTCTCAACAAGTACGAGCTCAACAGAGCCAACTTTTCCTGTATGATAGCTATTTCCCAGAACCTTTTCTTCACGAGCATCATCCAAGTGTTGGAGCAAGTAAGCTAGTTCTTCAGGCATAGCTGCAATAATTCCAATTTTCATGATAGTCCCCCTAAATAAATCTCATTGCTAGAATTAACAAAATCAAGAGAAGAATAACTGCAAATAGAATCTTATTCAGTTTTGAGTTAAAAACATTTCTCTTAGTATTTTCAATTCGACGACTTTTGTGAATAGAGGGTTCAACTTCGATAGTCAGTGTATCTTGGCTAAATCCATGATCTCTGGTTCGTGAATAGCCAAAATTCTGAGCAGAAGTCGGTAAAATCTTAGTTTCCTCATCATCTAGCAAGGGAGGACCTGAGATGTCCTCTCCTCGATTGGCACGTTCAATCATTTCATCTGTTAATAAAGGTTTACCCATGGGCTCCTCCACTATTTATTTGTAATTCCCAGTACTGGATAGCCATAATGGTCTTAGCATCACAAATATCTCCAGACTGGATCAATGCTTTAGCTTGGTCAAGACTGACCTCGAGTAGCTCTAAAGTCTCATCTTCATCCTGAGGACGAGGATTTTCAACTTTTGTCAAATCGCTTGCCAAGTAAAGTTTTAAACGCTCGTTACAAAATCCAATCGCAGAATAAAAATCATAAAGAAGATTTAGTTTGCCAGTATAGGCTGCTTCTTCTTCTAATTCACGAAGGGCTGCTGCTTCTGGATCTGCATTTTCACCTACTTCAAGCTTACCTGCAGGAATTTCATAAGAAACTTTCTCAATTGCCTTACGATATTGTTTAACTAAGACAATCTTATTTTCTGGAGTAACTGCTAAGACACATACCGCTCCATTGTGAAAAATCAAATCACGTTGTGCTTTACCTTTGCCAGAAGGAAGTTCAACCTGGTCTTGAACCAATTGGAAGATTGGTCCACTATAGATTTCTTTACGACTTAGGGTCTTTTCTTCGAATTCCATGTTTAACTCCTATTTGTTTTTAGGGTGATGTGGCAGACGAGTAGCATAACCATCTTTATTAGCTTGACGACCACGACCGATGGCAATGGCATCAGCAGGAACATTCTTAGTGATGGTAGAACCAGCACCAACAAGAGAGTTATCTCCAAGCTCTACTGGTGCAATAATGGTTGAATTAGAACCGACAAAGACATTGTTTCCAATCACTGTCTTATATTTGTTCTGCCCATCGTAATTCACGGTAATAGTACCAGCACCGAAGTTAACATCACTACCAACTTCACAGTTTCCGATATAGGTTAGATGTCCTGCTTTGGTATTTTCACCGATGCTTGAACCTTTGACTTCAACAAAGTTCCCAATATGTACATCTTTTGCCAAGCTTGATCCTGGACGGATATGAGCATAAGGACCAACTGTAACGCCATCAGCAACTGAGCTTCCTCAATCATCGAGTTAGTAATCACTGCTCCTGCACCGATGCTACTATTAACGATATAAGTTCCGTTGGTCAAAACAGTTCCTGCATCAATCTTACTAGAACCTTTGAGGGTTACATTTGCTTCGATTTGAACTTCTGGAGCGATTTCAACATCAATGTCAATGTAAGTAGCTTCAGGATTCACAAAACTAACTCCATTAACCATGTGGGCTTGGTTAATGCGACGACGCATGATACCTTCGGCTGTGGCAAGGGCAACACGATCATTTACTCCAAGACTTTCATCAAAGTCTTTAAGAGTATAAGCTCCAACTTTTTCTCCAGCTTCACGGAAAATACCAATCACATCTGTGATATAGTATTCACCTTGAGCGTTGTTGGTATTGATATTCTTAAGAGCTTCAAAGAGACGAGCGTTATCAAAGACATAGGTTCCTGTATTGATTTCCTTGATTTGTTTTTCAAAATCTGTAGCATCCTTCTGCTCAACGATTCGGAGCACTTCAGCATTCTCATTACGAACAATACGTCCATAACCAAATGGATCTTCAGCTTCTGCAGTTAGGATTGTAGCTACATTCTTGTGATTTATGTGGAAATCAATCAAATTTTTAAGACTTTCCCCAGTGATTAATGGTGTATCACCAGCGATGACCAATGTTTGACCAGAAAGTCCTTCAAGAATTGGCTCAGCCATCATGACTGCATGACCTGTACCTAATTGTTCAGACTGTCTTACAAAATCTGTTTGACCAGCCAAGACTTGCTCCACTAGTTCTGCTTTATGGCCAACAACCGTTACTGTTTTTTCAGGGTTAATTGCGCCAATGCTACGAAAAACATGCTCAAGCATTGAAATTCCTGCAACCTTGTGCATGACTTTAGGTAGATCTGATTTCATACGGGTACCTTTCCCCGCTGCTAAAATAACTGCATAATTTGCCATATTTTTCTCTTTTCTATTGAAATTCCTTTTAATTATATCATATTTTTACTCTTTCAAACACAAAAGAAGTCAAGTGGCCTAAAACAGAGTCTTTACGGTATAATTTCGAGTATTTTTTTTGATTTTTTCCCCCATTTACGATAAACTATAGAAGTATGAGAAAGAAAATTAATCCCGCTTTTATTTTTACTGTATTAGCTCTTATCGTGGGGGTTTTGGTCCTAAATCGACCCAAGTTTGAAGACCATCCCGTCAAAACAAAGCAAAATCCAGTTCAAGTAGAAACTCAAGCTTTACATAATATCAATAAACCTATTGTTGATGTTTCTGGTTGGCAAAGGCCGTCAGAGATTAATTATGACACCTTATCTCAAAATATCTCTGGTGCGATTGTTCGCGTTCATTATGGAGGTCAAGTTTCTGAAGAAAATGACGCTGCTTATAAAAACGGAGTCGATAAGGTCTATAAGGAACATATCACTGAGTTTCAAAAACGAAATATTCCAGTAGCTGTTTATGCTTATGTTGCTGGAAAAAACGTAGAAGAAATGGAAAAAGCTGCCGAAGTCTTTTATAACGCTTCTTCTCCTTATAATCCCAGCTACTATTGGTTAGATGTTGAGGAAAAAACCATGTCTGACATGAACAAGGGAGTTGAGGCTTTTCGAGCTAAATTAGCTGCACTAGGAGCTAAAAATATCGGTATCTATGTTGGCGTCTACTTTATGGAGGAGCATAGTATCAGTACTGAGAATTTCTCGGCTATCTGGATACCGTCCTATGGGACCAACTCGGGTTACTACGAGAGTGCTCCCAATACAGATCTTAACTATGATCTTCACCAATACACTTCTCATGGAAGCCTTGGTGGATTTGAACATCATCTAGATTTGAACCTTATTTCTACTTTAAAAGATAAGGAAGACACATTTAGAAAATTATTCTTAAAACCCTAACGACTATCACAATGAGCAAGTCAGACATTGCTTTCTGCTTGCTTTTCTTTATTTTTATAGTTTGGAAATACTATAAATATCTTTAAACTAATTTGAATTTTGGAGGATCTTTATGTTATCATGGCTATCAAAAATTATTAAGGGAATTGTTATTGCTCTCGGTTTTATTTTGCCAGGTATTTCTGGTGGTGTTCTTGCCGCTATCTTGGGAATTTATGAAAAGAATGATTCGTTTCCTTGCCCATCCTTTCAAGAATTTAAAAGAAGATCTACTCTTTTTCCTACCTGTCGGTATTGGAATGCTCCTAGGTATCGGCCTTTCTCATATCCTATTGAGTACCTTCTCGAAAATTATCAAGTGTATGTGTTGTGGAGTTTTGCTGGTGCCATCATCGGAACTATTCCAAGTCTTGTCAAAGAATCTACCCGTGATTCCGAGAGAGATAAGATTGATCTCATTTGGTTTTGGGCAACTTTTATCCTTTCAGGTATTGCCCTCTACGCCTTAAACTTTGTCGTCGGATCGTTGTCAGCTAGTTTCCTTAACTTTACTCTTGCTGGATGCTTATTGGCACTTGGAATTTTAGTGCCAGGACTCAGCCCTTCTAATCTACTTTTAATCCTTGGTCTTTATAGTCCAATGCTAACTGGATTTAAGACTTTTGATTTATTCGGAACCTTCCTTCCAATAGGAATTGGAGCACTTGCTACACTTGTCATTTTTTCAAAATTTATGGACTTCGCTCTCCGTGTCTATCAATCTCGTGTTTACCACTTTATCATCGGAATTGTTCTTTCAAGTACAATCTTAATCCTCATTCCAAATGCTGGTAATGCTGAAAGCATCAGCTATAGTGGATTATCTCTTGTGTCTTATGTCATCATTGCCTTTTTCTTCGCTCTAGGTATTTGGTTAGGTATTTGGATGAGTCAATTGGAGGATAAATACAAATAATGGCTAAAAAAGTAAAAGTCAAAAAAACATTGGTGGAACAAATCCTGTCTAAAGCAGGTATCCCACATCAGGGGATTCAAATCAATGCCTTGGAAGGAGAGCTTCCTCAAGGTTATCAACGAGATCAGATTTTCAAGACTTTAGCCCTTCTGGGAGATAAGACCGGTCCCATTATCGGTATAGTTCCTATCACTGAACACCTTTCTGAAAAGAAGCTGGCAAAGATTTCTGGCAATAAGAAAGTCAGCATGATTCCACAAAAAGACCTTGAAAAGACAACAGGCTATATCCACGGCGCCAATAATCCAGTTGGGATTCGTCAAAAACATAACTACCCTATCTTTATCGATCAAAGTGCACTTGCGCTTGAAGAAATGATCGTTTCTGCAGGCGAAGTTGGTCATAGTATTATTATCAACCCCCAAGACCTTGCAAACTTTGTTAAAGCTGAATTTGCAGATATCTTGGAGGCAAGTAACTCATGAAATTCTATTTTATTCGTCATGGTAAAACACTTTGGAATCTTGAGGGACGTTTTCAAGGAGCAAGTGGGGATTCTCCACTATTAGATGAATCCATTGAGACCTTAAAAAAATTGGGCCAGTATCTCCAGGAAACTCCATTTGATGTGATTTATTCTAGTGATCTTCCTCGTGCTGTAACTTCTGCTCAGATTATCCAAAGTCAACTGAAAGATAGCTGTCCCTTACAAGAAACATCCCTTCTAAGAGAATGGCAACTTGGAAAACTTGAAGGAGCAAAATTTGCAACTTTAAAGCAATCTATCCTGAGCAAATGAATGCTCTCCGTAGCAATTTAGCGAAGTTTGATTCGACTATGTTTGGTGCTGAGTCCGTTTATCAAACAACACAACGAACTATCAATTTTGTTAAATCACTTCAGGATCAAGAATTTGAACATGTTTTAATCGTCGGTCACGGAGCCAATCTCACAGCCAGTATTCGAACTCTGCTAGGTTACGATGTTCCTCTACTTAGAAAAGATGGTGGTCTAGCAAATGCTAGTGTTACCGTTCTTGAAACATCCGACTTTGAAAACTTCAATCTTATAGTCTGGAATGACACTTCTTATCAAACATAGAACTGAACTTAACAATCACTGTTAAGTTCTTTTCATATTTTGTAGAATATCCGTGAATTTATTTGACATTTATGTTAAAATGGGAGTATCGCAATATAGACTCATCCTATCAAGTATTGAGTAAAACTAGGAGGAAATCATGTCAACAGAACATATAGAAGAACTAAATGACCAGCAGATCGTTCGCCGCGAAAAAATGGCTGCGCTCCGTGAACAAGGAATTGATCCTTTCGGTAAACGTTATGAACGTACTGCTAACTCTCAAGAACTAAAAGATAAATTTGCTGACCTTGATAAAGAACAACTACACGAATTAAACGAAACTGCTACTATCGCTGGTCGTTTAGTAACCAAACGTGGTAAAGGTAAGGTTGGATTTGCTCACCTTCAAGATCGCGAGGGTCAAATCCAAATTTATGTGCGTAAAGACGAAGTCGGAGAAGAAAACTACGAAATCTTTAAAAAAGCTGATTTAGGAGACTTCCTTGGTGTTGAAGGTGAAGTCATGCGTACTGATATGGGAGAACTCTCTATCAAGGCAACTCACATCACTCACTTGTCTAAAGCTCTTCGTCCACTTCCAGAAAAATTCCACGGTTTGACAGACGTTGAAACCATCTACCGTAAACGTTACCTTGATTTGATTTCTAACCGTGAAAGCTTTGAACGCTTTGTTACTCGCTCAAAAATCATCTCTGAAATCCGTCGTTACCTTGATCAAAAAGGTTTCCTTGAAGTGGAAACACCTGTTCTTCACAATGAAGCTGGTGGTGCTGCTGCCCGTCCATTTATCACTCACCACAATGCCCAAAATATTGACATGGTGCTTCGTATCGCGACTGAGCTCCACTTAAAACGTCTTATCGTTGGTGGTATGGAACGTGTTTATGAGATTGGTCGTATCTTCCGTAACGAAGGAATGGATGCTACACACAACCCTGAGTTCACTTCTATCGAAGTTTACCAAGCTTATGCAGACTTCCAAGATATCATGGACTTGACTGAAGGCATTATCCAACACACTGCAAAAGCTGTTAAAGGCGATGGCCCAGTTAACTACCAAGGTACTGAAATCAAAATTAACGAACCATTCAAACGTGTTCACATGGTTGATGCTATCAAAGAAATTACAGGTGTTGATTTCTGGAAAGATATGACTTTGGAAGAAGCTAAGGCAATCGCAGCTGAAAAGAAAGTTCCAGTTGAAAAACACTACACTGAAGTTGGTCATATCATCAATGCTTTCTTTGAAGAATTTGTTGAAGAAACTTTGATTCAACCTACCTTTGTCTACGGTCATCCAGTAGCTGTATCTCCACTTGCTAAGAAAAATCCTGAAGATGAGCGCTTTACCGACCGTTTTGAACTCTTCATTATGACTAAAGAATACGGAAATGCCTTTACTGAGTTGAACGACCCAATCGATCAGCTTAGCCGTTTTGAAGCCCAAGCTAAAGCAAAAGAACTTGGTGACGATGAAGCGACTGGTATTGACTACGACTACATCGAGGCACTTGAATACGGTATGCCACCAACAGGTGGTTTGGGAATCGGTATCGACCGTCTCTGCATGCTCCTCACTGATACTACTACTATCCGTGATGTATTGCTCTTCCCAACTATGAAATAAAATACAAATCTCCTAGTCACATTCTAGGAGATTTTTTAGTATTAATATAAAAGACAAACTCGATTTCGAGCTTGTCTTTTTGTTGTTCAATTAGAATAATCCAAGAACAGTTCCATCACTTTCAACATCCATGTTGAGAGCAGCAGGTCGTTTTGGAAGACCAGGCATGGTCATGACATCACCAGTAAGAGCAACGATGAAGCCTGCACCAAGTTTTGGTACCAATTCACGAATAGTAATTTCAAAGTTTTCAGGTGCACCAAGAGCATTTGGATTATCTGAGAAACTGTATTGAGTTTTAGCCATACAGATTGGTAGTTTATCCCAACCATTTTGAACGATTTGTGCAATTTGGGTTTTAGCTTTCTTCTCAAAATTTACTTTGCTACCACGATAGATTTCAGTAACAATCTTTTCAATCTTTTCTTGGACAGAAAGATCGTTGTCATAGAGTCGTGTGTAGTTTGCCGGGTTTTCGTCGATTGTTTTTACGAGAGTTTCAGCCAAAGCCACTCCTCCTTCAGCTCCATCAGCCCATACGCTAGCCAATTCAACTGGAACATCAATTGAATCACATAGTTCTTTCAAGGCCGCGATTTCCGCTTCTGTATCAGATACAAATTCATTGATAGCAACAACTGCTGGAATACCAAACTTACGGATATTCTCAACGTGGCGTTTCAAGTTTGCAAATCCAGCACGTACTGCTTCCACATTTTCCTCTGTCAGAGCATCTTTAGCAACTCCACCATTCATTTTAAGGGCACGAAGAGTCGCTACAATAACTACTGCACTTGGAGCTGTTGGCAAGTTTGGAGTCTTGATATCTAGGAACTTCTCTGCACCAAGGTCTGCACCAAAGCCAGCTTCTGTCACTGTGTAATCTGCTAAACGTAGAGCCGTTTTCGTTGCCAAAACTGAGTTACAGCCATGGGCGATATTGGCAAATGGTCCTCCATGTACAAAGGCAGGTGTTCCATAGATTGTTTGAACCAAGTTAGGTTTGATAGCATCTTTCAAAATCAATGCCAAGGCACCTTCAACCTGTAGATCACCCACTGAAACAGGTGTACGGTCATAACGGTAACCGATGACGATATTTGCCAAGCGACGTTTCAAATCTTCAATGTCAGTTGCCAAGCAAAGGATAGCCATGATTTCTGAAGCAACAGTGATATCAAATCCATCTTCGCGAGGAATTCCATTAAGAGGACCACCGAGTCCAACAGTTACATGACGAAGAGCACGGTCGTTTAAGTCAACAACACGTTTCCAAAGAATACGACGTTGGTCAATTCCTAGCTCATTTCCTTGGTGCAAGTGATTGTCAATCAAGGCAGAGAGAGCATTGTTTGCAGTTGTGATAGCGTGCATATCACCAGTAAAGTGAAGGTTGATATCTTCCATTGGTAGTACTTGGGCATAACCACCACCAGCTGCACCACCTTTAATCCCCATTACAGGACCAAGAGAAGGTTCGCGGATAGCAATCATGGTTTTCTTACCAATCTTATTCAAAGCATCAGCAAGTCCGATGGTAATAGTTGATTTTCCTTCACCAGCAGGTGTTGGGTTGATAGCTGTCACCAGGATCAATTTACCGACTGGATTACTTTCCACTTCACGAATCTTATCAAAACTAAAGCTTAGCCTTGTATTTTCCATATAATTCCAAATCATCGTAAGAGATGCCAAGTTTCTCTACAACATCAACGATTGGTTTTAGCTTGATACTCTGTGCAATTTCAATATCTGTTTTCATAACAAACTCCTCTACCTCAAATGTGTTAATTCATTATAACACAAAACAAGATTTTTAACAGACAATAAACTTGATAACGTTCGTAAATATTGCGCCCTAAAAAGGATTTATCGGCTACTATTTAAATTTTTTTATATGCCTTTATAGGTTTTTAACTATAGATTAAGATTTCGACTAATTCAAAAAGTAGCTATCAATTTCTGATAAATCATGTAGAATTTGACTATTAGAAACTCCTATTTGCTCAGCTAATTCAATTGAATACTCAAAACGAAGACGTATATTGATAGATAAATCAAAAGAGTAATCCTGTAATCGTCCTAGTTTATGATATTTATCTATAATATCATTAAAAAAATAATCTTGTATTTATTATCTAAGTTTTTTTGATATGCTTATCTAAGTTTTTCCCTGTAATTTTTGAATTAATTCCTGTTCCCTATCACTTAAAATCCCTTTTGCCCTATTTCCCAAATTATTGAAGTAGCAATTGAACCTACTACTGCTCCTAAGACAGGGACAGGAATAAGTGTTTGACCAACACATGAACCAATTGTCGCTAATGTTGTATCCAATGTATTGATAGTTATAAAATTTATAAATTCATCCTCAGTAATCTCATTTTGTTCTAAGTTTAGTAATAATATCTACCATGCCGTAACTTGCTGTTACAAACGCACTTGCATTAGGAGCACTCATTTTAAAAACATTAGTGAGAGCATAAATCGCATATCCTGATATAGCTCCTTTTACCGCACCCTCAACTGTTTCCAGTCCACAGTCTAACCAATCTGATTGATCAAATTCAAAAATATTTTTTCCTTCTTTGTATTTTCCATACACATTGAGCATCAAAGCTAAACCACCCTGTAAAACAGCTGCGTTTCTAGCAATCTTGTTAGCTTCTTTTATTCTTGGTAATGAATTTTTTTGTGCTACTAACCTTTTTCTATTTAACTCTTGTTGTTTTAGTCTGACAGTTTTACAAATATTCTTCTCCTCGGAATCTAAAATGGATTTTATTGAATTTCTTTGAGCATCATCATAATTTAGAACAGATGATTTCATCCAAGATTTATATGAAGTAAGTCCCTTGCTTTCGGAAATATCATTGATCATTTGTCGTATATCAGTAATTTGTTTAATAGATAATTTTTTTACCATTAAATTCAACTTCTTTGGCGCCAGCCATAATTTTTCGTATACTAACACGTGATCTTGGAAACATCATTTTCATTAGCAATGCCTTAACT